>Ga0247815_10000088_pt1 | contig 66763 bp, 65 predicted proteins | sample UWRJL194509B1_FD_181014 | JGI IMG/M metagenome (GOLD analysis project Ga0247815, IMG submission 181014) | Plant litter microbial communities from Arlington Agricultural Research Station in Wisconsin, United States - UWRJ-L194-509B-1 | ecosystem: Environmental > Terrestrial > Plant litter >... | reverse complement strand
TTAACAGCTAATTGTTTAAATAGTACTCCAATACTCTCCGCTGAAATTCCAGCTTTTTCTGATTGAGTTGCTGCGACAGTATTTCCGCAGCTTCAAGCCCTTTTATGGGATTCATGATTTTATACTTTTCCAGCCAACCCTCCTTTAGATATAACGTATTTTGCGCTATAGCTTCACCAAATTCTTCTGGCGTGTACCATTTCTTTCCATCAGGGTTATAGATCCAGAATTTCGACTTTCTTGCTGTCGCAATAAAATCTTTTAATAAAGCTGCCTGATTAGCTGTATATCCACCATTTGCCATTTAATAATCTCCTTTCAATCGCCGTAAAATTATGCTAATATTTTTAGTATTCAAATATAATTTTTAAAGTTTTTATAGATAGCGCCACGTGTTACTTTCTTGCGTATAGACAAAAGCGGAACTTCTTCAGCTACGCAGGCTGCAATGTGGTTAAGAATTTTATGTCACTGCTGATGAACCAGAAATTGCACAGCAAATGCATTTTGGTTTAGTCCCGCACTGGTCGCCCACCATTAAGCTTGATTTTTCTACTTTAAATGCCCGCAGTGAAGGGGCATCAACTAATCGGACATGGTCTCCATTACTCACCCATCACAAAACTTGTTTAGTGTTAGCAGATGGGTTTTATGAATGGGACAAGAAAAGTGGTGAAAGCCTACCCTACCGTTTTGTATTAAATGACAGGGAGATCTTTGCCTTTGCTGGTCTTTGGAGCCAGTGGAAAGATAAGTTTAGCAACGAAGTGTACCGGTCGTTTTCTATTATGACTACAAAATCTAATGAGGTGGTAGGCAAAGTGCACGATCCCAAGTTCCGAATGCCCGTTATTCTAGATCGTCACGAAGAAGAGCTTTGGCTAAGCAAAGATATCAGTGTTCCAGATTTGATTAACCTCTGTGATCCTTATCCTGATGATGCCATGAGCGGATATCAAGTATCTACAGCTGTAAATAAAACGGTAGTGAATAAAGTGCATAATAATCTGCCAGAGTTGATGGAGCCGGTGAATAGTTTGTAAGAATTTGAGGCCAAATTTTAAGTGGAGGGTATTTAATAATAATTCAATTGCAAAGACTTGCTGAATTAAGTTATATTACCTAAATAAAGTATGGATCGAAAAGAAATAGTAAATTCAATTGTCAAATCTGCCTTTGCACTCATACCTTATGCTGGGCAACCGCTAAATGAACTTTTTTATGAATACCGTGGCCGAGTGAAACAAAATAGGTTAAATGAGTTCAGTCAGATGTTATCAGATTACTTTATTAGTAATAGCAATATAAATTTGGAAGCACTCAATCTTGTAGAATTCAGCGATCTTTTTGAATCAGTTATATTAAGAGTTGCCCGTACAGATTCCAAAGAAAAGCATAAACGCTTTAAAGATATTCTCACAAATTATATTGAAAAACCTAATCCGTCAATTGATCATACTGACACTTTTTTAGAACTTGTCTCAGTATTAGATGAAGTATCTATTCAAATCTTAAAAACTCATTTCGAAGCTGATGATGAAATGAAGACTGCCGAGAAAAAAAGATCTCTTGTCAAAAATGAAATAGATTTGGTTTTGCAACGAATCGAAAAGGAACGACTGCTTAAAGATAATGGCGGTACTGATGCCTTGGAAGAATTAGAGCTTGAACTTTCTAAAATATACAATGACGAGAGCAGCTTGGTTGAGAAGATCTATGAAGTAACGCCGTATAAAAAATCAGATTTTTACAATCTCACAGATGATGATTTTTTGTACTTGAAACAGATTCTAGTAAGTAAGGCGCTAATGACAGACCCTGCAGTGAGCAGCATTGGCCATGTTGCCTTTAAACATTTGCGAATTACATTATTTGGAAAGTACTTTATCAATTTCATTAGAGGTGGCGAACAATAAAATCCAAGCAATTATGATTGGTACGGCGTAGTTTTTGATGTAATCATAAGAAATTATATATATGAAAATTTTCATTAGCTCTCTCATCACAGGTATGGAAGCAATCAGGTCTGCGGTACGAGAGGGAATAGAAATCTTAGGTTACGACGCAATCATGGCTGAAGACTTTGTTGCACAACCAAATTCTCCACAGGTTGCTTGTCTTCAAGGTTTGCGAAACTCGGCATTAGTAATTCTGATTTTGGGTGATTCATATGGCGCAAAACAGGCTAACGGTTTATCAGCAACGCATCAGGAATATAGAGAAGCAAAGGATAAATATCCTGTCATTGCGTTTGTACAAAATATAGAAATAAAAGACCATGAACAAGCTGAATTTATTAAAGAGGTACAAGGTTGGGAAAAAGGACTTTTTCGTGGAGACTTTACAACATCTGATCAGTTAAAAAACAATGTGATACGTGCTATACATAGTTGGGATCTATCAACAGCAGTTGCACCTTTGGACTCAGACAGTCTTAATGTAGTTGCAGTTAGTGCTGTTTTAGATGCAATTAATACGCACAACAACTCATCTCAACTTATACTTTCAGTCATCGCTGGACCAATACAACCTATACTTAGGCCTTCTGAAATTGAGAAATCACAACTTGCAGAAGATCTTTTACAGGCAGCACTATTTGGAGAGAAGAAAATATTTGAAACAAATATTGGAAGTTCTAATAAGATTGAAAAAGACAGTCTCGTTTTGTATCAAAATGAAATTCGTTCTATTAAATTAGATCCTCAAGGAGGACTTCTTTTTGGATTTAATGTTCTTGATCAATCCAGAGATGGATTTGGTTCTGGTTCTGTAATGATAACCGAAAATGTAGAAAATCAAATCAAAAGATGCTTATTTTATGCCGCTTGGGTGCTAGACAAAATTGATCCAACACATCGTTTAACTCATGTGTCTATGGCAATAGGGTTTACAGGCCATAGTCATCTTATCATGCGAACCAAGGCTGAACAGGATGCTAGTCCTACTTCTTATACTTACCGTCATTCAAACTCGACAACCAATAAACCTATTCAACTTACCCCACCGCATCGCTTAAGAGCGGCGTTAAGTAATGACACCAATACTTTAACAGAGGACTTTATCACTTTAATTAAACGAAGTCTGAACTAGTTGCCCGATAACATCAGTACAGGGTTTACCTTTATTTTTCTAGCGCATCATGCTACGATGAACGTACGTATCTTCTTCTGGCGTAAAAGATCCAGGAAAATTTTGATCAATGCCAGATCACAGGAAATATTTATAGATTAGTAGCGAAATGTTGTCAGGCATAGATTATTATTAAAGATCCTTATCCTGAGTTGGGTATGTCTTCTAGTAGTTAAATAGGATGGCAACTTTGTAGAGGGTGACCGAAGACGTGGAAAGAGCTGACAAAGTAGGTGAAGAACCCCAAGACATTTCTGGAAGCAATTTTCATGGGTATCGAAAATGCTACAAAAACTTCGTTAGTACTTATAATACACGCTGAACGTTTTCTTTAATAGAGTTTCAGGAACAGAGTCAATCCTAAATTAATGTGATCCTGGATATATAGTCCCCTCCAAACAAAGATACGCATTGTTATTTCCACAACTGTTTTTGCCTGGACTAAAGTGTTTGTGATCAGTGATATCGCATACAGAAGTCCTACTTTGATCCGCAAATATTTGTTGGTTGTCAAGATGATTTCTATTAGTGCTAGCACGAAAGATAACATTCTAGTTTTCCTCACCTTTATAGATTGACTGAGTCATGGACTATTGGAAATTGGCAAATAATATATAATATTGTTTTTTCATACAATTTTTTATAATCAGTAACAAATATTTGTATCTTCAAATACATGTGTACATTATTTCAGACCAATGATCTGTCTTTAGAATCACAGTGGAGATCATTAATTCTTTTTGGCAAAAATTCCGCAACATATAAATTTGCCTTCGCTAAGACTTTGATTGACATTATTGGTTCAGAAACTACCGTAATTAAACTAAGTGATCTAGCTATTCCATTTGCTTACCATATTGTAGAACATCTACAGGCGAACGACAAACAAGGAAATTCGCAAACCAGCAAGTATTTAAATAGCTGTCGGGCATATATCAATGGGTCAATCAATATCAGCCAGCTGCATCATGACACTGAAAAATTGGGTTTCGTAAACGTAATTGATGCATTTCAAAACGTAAATGGGGATATCATTCCAAACCGATTTTACCATAAGAATTTTGTGGGAGGTAAAAAAGAAATAGTAATCACAGATAGCCTATTGAAATTACGTGAGACCTTCCAATACAGCAGCCTAGACCAGGAAGTAGAAGCAAGATGGAAACTAGTAGAAACAGCGTGGAGTTTAGAAATCAATAAGAATTTACTTGAAGTTCAGTATGATGAGCAAGACTCACTATTGTTTGTACAGGACAACTTTATGAAGCGGCTAAATATTACTTCTGTACGTGATGCCCTGAATGGTTATCAGAAAGGCAAGTGTTTCTACTCTTTCAATGATATTACAATTAATGCTAATTTGTCTGAAAACATTTGTGCTGTGGATCATTTTCTACCGCATGTCCATAAGCGTCAACATCATTCCAATGGTGCAAATATTAATGGCGTATGGAATTTGGTACTTGCAGATACTAAGGTAAACAATGACAAACGGGCGAGAATACCCGAACGTCGATTTCTTAAAAGACTATTTAATAGAAACGAGTTTTACATTGAGAGCAAACACCCCTTAGCAGAGACAATTATTAACCAAACCGGTAGTACACGCCAGCAACGTGCCCGTTTTTTGGAAAAACAATATAACTTAGCATCTGAGCTCGGCATACACAAATGGAAGCCAAAATTTGAACTACCAGGTAATTTTTAATGAAAGATTTTTTGAATATTCCACCGGACAAAATCATTTTTAGTAATGATTATTTTTTTATTATAGAGGATGCCTTCCCGGTTTCGCCAGGTCATCTGCTAATTATTTCTAATATTTTAAGAGCTGACTATTTTAGCTTAATTGTTGAAGAGCAGCATGCACTGCTAGGAACCATTGAAATTGCCAAGGCACTGATAATAGATAAATATAAACCTGATGGCTTTAATATTGGTATGAATTGCGGCGAAGCTGCCGGACAGACCGTGTTCCATTTCCATTGCCATTTGATCCCCAGATATGCTGGTGATATGGAGAATCCACGTGGTGGTGTAAGATATTGCATTCCGGATCAGGGAAATTATTGAGTGATATCTTATATTAGAAATATAAATTATTCTTCCTCCCTGATTAACTGCAGTTTACTAATTTGTTTCATTATTATTTACCTACTACATTCTGACATTTCAATAGATATATAGAATCATTACGGTATCCCGCAAAAGATTAAACAAACCCTATTTTAACTTGGCCCATTGCTTTTGAAAGAAGTTACCTTCTATTAACTATCATATAGTCATCGTTCATCACAAATAATCTTTCTTCAAACAGCATGCCTTCAAATTCTAATAATGAGAATCAACTCGGCTTACTTAATCTTGTTGTATTCGTACTATCAATTTATGTTTTAATAGCGATTCTAGTAGATACCATTTGGCATCTCCCACCAGAAACATCAATTCTCCTACATATATCGATAATGCGATCTGTGTTTTTCTTTGCAGAGTTTTGCGTTCGCTTCTATAATCAGAAAATAAGTTTACTTTTATGAAATTAGGCTGGTAGACTTGATTTCTAGCATACCGGCTATAAGTTATTTGAGAGCCGGACGTGTTCTGAGGTTAATAAGATTACTTCGCCTTATCCGTGCATTCAGGTCGACACAAATGTTTGTTAAACATGTTTTTATAAATAAAGCTCAGGGTGCCTTTACTTCAGTAACCATACTTGCAGTACTATTAATAATATTCTCATAAATTGCCATGCTCCAAGTGGAGAAAGATCCTAATAGTAATATAAAATCTGCTGAAGATGCAATCTGGTGGTCTTATGTAACCATTACAACTGTAGGATACGGTGATTAATTCCCTGTGACGACAGAAGGCCGCATTATAGTAGCTATTTTAATGACTGGACTGCCGGAGTTGGATTATTTGGCACTTTTACTGCATATATATCCAATTGGTTTGTAGTGGTAAAAAAGGAGTAATTACCAATTAGTTATAGTACACATTCAAAAATACCAACAACATTAAATGTTATCAGTTCATCTTCAGAAAGGTCAATAGGATTTGACTCAGGATCAGCTGATAATGGTTTAAGAATTATTGATTCATTGCTCCATTCCTCATTGCTAATATGTTTTACGCTGTGATATTCTTTCACAGTATAGCCAGAGCCAAAGTTAAGATCATTTATATGAGTACTTTCTACCAGCACAATTTTCCCCTCTCTGCTCCCACCTTCATCTTGTCGAAAAAGACAGTAGGAACCATTAGGTATTTTCTTATTCATGGATTCACCAATAACCTTGCATACAAAATTGCCTTTTTTAGGAACAACACTAAAAGGCAGTTCAATCCATTCGTAATCAGAATGCATTTACAAATCACTAATCCACCGGCAGCAACTGAGATATCAAGTAAGGGAACAGCATTTACATATGGTTTTACCTGATTAAAAGGTATAATTCTAAAAGGTAATAAATCACCGTACGAAGGTATATTCTGTCTCAGGTATTCATTAAGGTCCGGATTACAGGCATAAACAAACGTTCCCTTGATACCCCTATACATGATCGTTTTGCAGATATTGATATATGTATGTTTTTGATCTTCAAACTCTCTAATCCCTTTTTCACCATTTTGATCAAAATCTTCTTCTTTTATTACCTCAATACTTATAGTAGTTTTATTATACGTTATTTCCTTACCAAAAATCACACCTGTATAATTTAGGTCGTAACCTTGAACGGTGTGGATACATCCGATCTCCTCAAAAGCATTAGGAGAATTGATCCAGTCTTTATCAGTTCGGTTCCAATGAAACTCTAGACCATCAATTTTTATATCCTTTGCTGACTTATCCTCCTTTGAGAACCATGGCCATGAATAACCAGCCACCAATCTAGATAAATCATGAATCTCTTCTCCCTTTCCCAATTCAGAATATAGTTCATTCAAGGAATCGAAAACAAGCAACTCATAACCTTGGGCTGCGAATTTTAATTTACTTTTCCTTTGTACATGCAGTAACTTAACTCTGTTCCAGTATCATCTGAACCTATCTTTTGATTGTTTTCCTTAATGCACCCATCCAACTAATATTTTTATATTGGCGTAATCGATGAGCTTCATCAACAATCAGTAAATCATACTTTTCTTTCAATTTAAAAGTATCTGATAGATTTATAACCATAGAAGCTTTTAATCCTGGAGCACTTTTAAATACATCTTGAAGCGATTCTCTTAGAGAGGTCATTGCGATGACCAAACCTATCCTAGCATTTGGATATTTTTCTTGAAACGCTTTTATGTATCTTATTTCTCGTAATTCGTCCTCATTGTATTCTTGCTCCACCTGATCTTCCAGCTTAGAAACTAGAACCTTCATCAAGTAGGTAGCCAAAATAGTTTTCCCAGTGCCTGCACTCCCTTTAACGAATATCCTATTTGAATCAATAGTGGTTAATCCATCCAGTATTTCTAAAACAGAATTATATTGATCTTCATTCAATGCCTTATATGGAGAATATTTAAAAAGCTCCGTATTGGCTATTTCATTTAATGACTTACTTACTATCTTCCTTTTGATTAGTTTCTTCCAGATCTCTTTAAAAAGATCTTTATATAAATCCTACTGATAGTAACTGTGATTTATTAATCCATGATTGCCATTTTGAAGAGCATAGGTGCCCTCGGCATTAATATATTGTATTAGATTCGCTATCTAGCATAGCGGATTTATTGAATTTATCACTCCCTATAATGGAAATCTTGTTAAAAGCATCAGCTTTTCTTGGCGTTGCCAGGTGATTCTTAATTCTGCTGCCGGCATTGGTAGATTCATCTACATAAGCCACTTTATTAACTTCGTTTTGGATAAAATATACCAGAGGCCACTGATTCTTGACCCATATATTCTGTTTAATGTGTTCTAACGATTTTGTATTAAAATCATATTGTTCAGAAACTTCAACTGATAATTCGAAAGATTGAATCATAAATCAGTATATTTTTTTGCAGTACCTTTAGCTTTATGTACCGGATATTTTTCGCCATTCTTGGTGATCTTATTCAATACGATCTCATTCATATCGAGATGATATTTCTCTGCAAGCAGTAAAGCACATGCAAAGACATCTGCAAGTTCCTATTTCACCTTTTCAATATTGGCTTCATCAGCTTTTTTCCAAAGAAAAAGTTCATTGAGCTCCGCAACTTCAATTGAAAGTGCTAAATCAAGATCTTTAGGATTTTGAAATTGTTCCCACTCTCTTTCGTTACGAAATTCAATTAGTTTGGTTTGCAGTTCTTTCCAGGAGTTCATCGTGTAATATAATGTTTTAGAATAAAATATTTTTATTATTAATACCAATTACGCGGTGTCAATAAACACATCCTGAATATAAGTATAATAATGTATAATGATATTTTGAAGTTTTACTATATAAAGATTCACATTTATTTGATTGCGCTCATGTAAATCAATCTTATAGATAACATGACTCTCATAATAAAAGAGATACCTTAACTGATTTATTTAAAAAAATACTATTCCAAATACCGCGATTCTACATCAATACCGATAAAAATATTGAGTTAGTATTATTAAACGGTTGACATTTGTCATCAAGTAAACTTACTATTTCTAACGTGTAAATTGATTTATTTCCGGAAACCCGTAATTATACTATATGTAATACAGGTAATTTAGCTTTTACAACCTAACCCCAATATGAAAACAATTTTAAAGAACTTAAAATCACGCAACCATTTTGCAAATTCACTGCTACTTGCCCTCATTATTAAAAGCAGCTCTTGTAAAAAAGCAGAACCCGAAACCATAAAAGAGCACGAACAGATTCCAGTTATATTTGCTTACGAAGTTAATTGTGAATATTGTAACATTACCTACATCGACGCTTCTAACCAGACTAAAACAATTAATAATAACAATGGTAATTGGAGTTATAAATTCGAAAAGAAAATAGCATTCGACCTAAAGCTAAGTATAACAACAGTTCTTTCCAGCTATCAAACTATTCAAGCTTATATTTTAAAGGATCAAGATGTAGTCTATGGAAACATTGGATATAATCGTGCAGATATTTCCTATAATACGATTTCAGCAAATGGCACATCGAGCTTCGGCAGCTATGTCTCAACTAATCCAGTAGTTGGAAGTAGCTCGGGGAGTACTACTAATCCCATTTCTTATCTTTGCGGTGCGAAAAATAAAACTGGGGGATATTGTAAACGTGTCGTCGTCGGTGGTGGTAGATGTTGGCAACATAAATAGACTACCATAAATAATTTCGGCATTCAGTTAAATATTAAAAAGGCATACTGGGTGAGAATAGACCAGAATTAGTATTTAGAAGTTTAACAACAGGTTCATCTTTCTAAATGTAAAATTTTTATTTACTCGTTCAATTTTTATAGATTGCTTGAAAATTATATTGATGACTGCTCTCCAAATTATTGATAATTATTATGATTCACTTAATAATCAAGTACTAAGTTTGTCTCAACGCGCTGATGTGTACTATAATATCATCTTCACAAAAAAAGCAGAAAACATTCCGGAGCTTTATTTAGATATTAAAAATTTTATTAAAAGCTATATCCAAGCTGCTGATGATAAAGAATTTGGATACGATAGCATTGATAATAAAAAAATCATCGCTGTGATTTTAATCCTACCAATTGAACAAAGGGTGGGTGTATTTGAATTTTTGAAGAAAGTTCTTACTAGATTTCAATGTGATGAAGAATGGGGAGAGTTTGAACCTCATTTACATATTACAAAACTATCCTTACTTAAAACACCTTGGTTTTGGTTAAATCCCTTAAAGGTATTACAGCTAATATATTATAAGCTAGCTAATTCTTATTTAAACTTATCTCTCGCTCTCGCAATCTTTGTTTTTGCATACGTTGTTATATTGCTACCTAATTCATTAAAAATATGGCCTACACTATTTGCAGTTAAATATGAACCATTGGTCAGATCATTTTATTTAAATCATTTTATGAATGTATTATTAGGTCTTTTTGAATTTGATAGTGATTTCAAAGTTATGCCTCTCAATTTATTTGCAACTCTAACATTGATCATTGGAAAATTAGTTAAAATCTTATTTATTGTACAATATATAATTGATAAAATCTGGAGTAAAGTAAATTTTAATAAATAAATATGGGTGAATATGAAGTCATTATTGAAGAATATATTTCGACATGCTATCGAATTATAATAACTATATATTCATTGATATTATTATTTTTTTATACAAATTATTTCAGCATTTATATCTACGCTATATGCATCTTCCTTTCCATTATATATCCTCACAAAAAAAGAAAGATAATGATGAATCAAGAATTTGTAAAATGGAGTCCTGCCATTGATTACCTGTTGATTGGTGTAATTCTTTTTGGCAAGCCTATGAATGAATTACAGTGCATTATCTTTTTATTCCTTCCCATTTTTAATATACCCAATTTCGGTGGCATCAAGAGATCTTATGCTATTTTATTTATTCCTCCTATTGTTATTTATATCTTTTATCTTGAGCAAGTATTTAGTTTTTTCTCACTGATTCCTTTCTTGGCAGTTGCAGCAATAAGTATATTCGAATATTTCCGCACCCGTGCTAATAATTTTTATTACGGTCTAATTAACAGTATAACCGAATTCTATGCCTCCAAAAAAGAAGCAACATATGAATATAAAGTTTATAGTGATATTATTGCAAGATTTAATGTAACCAAATTTTCAAAACTTTGTTATCTCACTAGTATTCATTGTATTTCTGTTAGTAAAGCTGGATTCTACCTTAAAAATTCCAGTGACCTAGCAAGTGTAATAGATATAACAGATCAAGATTACTTTTTTCAACGGCTAATGGATCAAGAAGTATTCTCTGATAATGGTATTTCATTGAACGGCAAGTTAATGGAATTTACTTTTATAATACCACTCATACATGCAGAAGAAAATATCGCATATATCATGGTAGGCACAAAACAAAGTCACAGTTTGAATTTGTTTCCTAGCTTCAGAAATAAACTATTTCTAAATCCTTTTCTCATCCCTTTTTTTGAACATCTTTCAGAATTTTTTTCACATGAAAATCTCCACAAAGAAAATAGGAACAAAAAATTCAGACAAATAAGCGATGAACATGATTACGTTCTAAGAACAATAAGTGCTGTTCATTTTATTAGAACAAGACTGTCACCATACCTTAATTACTTAGAAATGACTAATGACCTATATCATAATCGTAACTACAATCCAGAAATTCGAATGGCTTTAGAAAAGGTAATTGTTGAAGAAAATGATCGTTCTCGTAGTGCTTTAAAAGAGGTCTTGGAGCGTTCTGATCAAATTTTGGATTCAACTAATAATCCATTCAACGTTAGAAAAGATATTAAAGCAATTGAAGTTTTAAATATAGTGTCAGATCTTCAAAACTTAATGCGTGACATTTTAGGGACTATTGGATCAGATCGTTTAAAAGTACAATTGCTTATTGAAGATTACGAAAAACTCCTAATGGTAAGCACTAAAGGTATGAATATAGTTTTTTCCGATGTAATTGGCAATATCAGAAAGCACAGTGATGGACAATATAATGTTGATATTAAAATTGAAAATACTAAGTTATTAATTACATTTACTAATTCAGTTGAGATTACGCCTACCAGATTACATGATTTAAGATTTTTTTGCCAATATATCTCCTCAGATGAGAATTATGACATTTTTAAAATGAGTACTAAAGGAGCATTCATAATGAAAGATTTTTTGCGACAAATGGACGTTAAGTTCCTAGTAACTTTTGATCAAAAAAATCGTTCTTTCACAACAGAGTTAATATTTAATTTAGTATCGCCATGAAAGTATTAGTTTTAGAAGACGATTTTCAAATGTTAAAAGGCGCATTTGACTACTTAAGTTTAAAATATTATGGAGGGGAGCTAATAGTTGAAAATTATTCTAAAACCCAAGATTTTTTAGACATAAAAAATGCTGATTCTTATGACAAGATATTTGTTGATATAAGTCTACATAGAAAAAGTGAACAAGATGGTTACTCCTTTATTAATTCTTTAAAACCAATGCTGCGTAACCTTCAGAAGGTTGTAATCATTACTGGTTCGGATAGAGTCGCTAATAAATTAACCGAACAAGGAATCACTGATATAAAGATCTTGAAGAAGCCAATTACATTTGTTGATTTGAAAACAGTGATGCCTTAATTGCACGCAACCATTTCGAAATTAAAGGAATCGTCAGTATGGTAATTCTCTATTAAAGTATTTTTTAGGTACATTAATATTATGAAAGAGATAATCAGTATTTAAAATATCTACAATTAATGGCATTTCTTCTGGCTCAATATTAACACACATTTTACATCTTGCTATCATTAGAATTGAGGAGTTATAAACGCAACTAGAATCCCATTGTAGTCGGGAATAAAACCTGCATATAAATCGGGAAATATGAGTGGTTCTCCGCCAATTTTGATGCAATCATCCCATTACTGAAAGACAAACCTTCCGTCTAAGCAATTGAAATCCGCATCTACCATACATTTCACGCTTTTTGTTTTTCAACCTGTTAACACATCCTTCGACTAACCCGTTAGTCCAGTTGTGAGTTATGGCAATTTTCACGGCCACAATGTCTTTCTTTAGTCCATTACAAAAGCGATCTATTTTTTTCCTACCAATTAATTGCACTTCTTTTATCCACACATTTAATTGTTCGGGGCATCCTCCTTTCAAGATGGTGTCTAAAACAGAAGCCATTGGGCCAGCCAAAACGGAGCATCTCGGATCAGGAAAAACGGAGGTCGTTGGATCAATAATTATATACTGACGGAGGCTACTGGGCGATTTTTTTATTATGTATCTATTTTGTACTGAGATAATGAGCGCAATATGGCAGGACAAAGAAAAGATATGATGGAACTGAAAGCATTAATCCGTTTATAGAAAGACAATTAGAGCAATCGGAAGATTGTCCGTTCTCTGCATGTTGACCGCAAGGCTGTTGACTCCTATGTGAATCGCTTTAAGCTATTTAGTTTGAGTTATCAAGATCTCTCCGAATTGGAGAAAATGGATCTGTAGGAACTTTTTACTGTTGAGAGTCAGACCGAGAAAGATCGTTACTAAGACTTGGCTAATAACTTTGATTACTTTAAAAAGGAACTTACGGCTCCCGATTGTGCCCTACAAACGCTTCATCATGAATATATGCTGAAGTATCCACTGGGATACCAGTATACGCAGTTTGCGTCGCATTATCGTCGATGGGCTGATCTTACGAACTATAACGGGAAACTTATTCATAAAGCCGCTGAACAACTATTTATTGACTTTTGCGGTAAGAAGTTGACTTTTGTTGACAAATACACTGGAGTGTATATAATGGTTGAATTATTTACCAGGATTCCGGTTGAAAAGTGTACCAGTCGGCGCGGCTCAAATATTAGATATTTTGCTTAATGCTGACCTGCAATTACAGTTCATTTTACCATTGATTTATATTATTTCTTTTGGTAATTGGGGTTGTTTTTACTGTTGATCTTTCAGTAATTTAGATCCCATCATACTTTTTGTTTCCTTCATTCTATAGGACTTCTATTCATGTTCACCAGAAAAGATTTATGAATAAGTCTGTCTAGCAATGCCGCGGTCAGCACCGTATCCATCCCAAAGATTTCATGCCATTTTTCAAAGGATTTATTAGAGGTGATAATCGTTGATTTGATCCCCGTTCTTAAGGAGATATGATTAAAGAGCATTTCGGTCCCTGGTTTATCAAATGAGATATAGCCCAGCTCATCACAAATGACCAGATCGTATTTTTCAAACTTTAGCATCAGTGCCCGCAGGGTTCTGTTAGAAAGGCATTCTCTGATTTGAGTCAGCATTTTTGGGTGGAGGTGAATAAGAAAGTTTTTCCCTGCTGGCAGGACTTAATACCCAGTGCAATGGCAATATGGGTTTTACCGGTCCCAGGATTCCGCCCAGAATTACATTCTGTCCGGCATCAATAAAGTCCAGCGTTTCCAGCAGCGGCAGCTATGCCATGGCATCGGCAGGGAGTTCCGTTCTGACCAGATCCTGCAGGTATTTTAACTGCGGAAAGGCTGCAGTTCGCATTTGTGCCTTACGCCTGTTGATCAGCCGATTTTGCTGTTCTTCCATTAGCAAGCCTAAAATGACATCTTCAAAAGAGGTCTGCTCTTTAAATGCTCTTGTGATCACCTGATCCAGGTCTTTACGAAAAGCAGAGAGCCGCAATTCGGTGCTGATTGGCTGAATGTGTTCTAAAGTTTCTTTGTTCATCTTGTTATATTTAATCCATTAGTTGCATAATTATTCATCATCTCTGCCATCTCCAGCAGGTTTTCCATCGAACGCAGGGCAATGGCATCGGGCTCGGGCACTGCTGTTTGCTGTACGGGCTGATTACCCGGCAACGCAATAATATGTGCATTATTTACATTTGCAGGGAAACTGCCGGGCAAGCAGCGTTACACAGGCACAGAGTTCCTGACTGCTGATCCCATGCAGCTGGCGGTATTCCAGTAACTCAATAAACGCGCGCACATCCTGTTGGCAGTGGTTTTGATAAAGCGATTGTACCCAGTCTGGCGCCTGCTTTAAAGCTACAGAACCGGCAGTAGCACCTGGCTTTCGCTGCAACTTGCATAAGTAATGCCCGATATCAATTTGCCAGCTATGGCGGCTGTAGATCCTTTCATGTCTACAAACCACCTGGTCATGGTTATAGATTTTGATCCATTGGGAATAGATCTTGGCAAAAACCATTTTTCCGGTAAGATGGTCGGGTACCGAATAGCGGTTTGTCTTAAACAGATGGTAGCATACTTATCTACTTTAAAGTTTTCACCGCTAAAACTTTCCATACAGCCCGGATAGGAATACAGGCCTTTGCGCTCAAGCCCTAGCCCTGCAGCCGGGCTGTGCAGCTGCCCGCCGCCAGTTCTTTCATTCAATTTGACCAGGCGGGATTGTAAATAATGCTGTGCCTGTTGAAGGTTATCAAAGTCATCTTTAAAAGCAAAGGTCTTGCGACGCACAAATTCCACGGAGCGTTCTACATGACCTTTTTCGTTACCTTTGGTCGCATTGCAAAATCGCCATTGATACCAGTACCAGCGGCTTAACTCCAGCAAGCCTGCGCTGGGAACCTTCTCGGTACAGCCTGCAAACTTGGATATGGCCACCCGCATATTATCATAAACCATTTGGTGATAATCCCCATTCACATGCTCGAAAAAGCAGATATGAGCTTCTTTAAAAGCCAGGCTATCCTGATGCTGAAAAAGCAAAGCATAGCGGTAATTGCTATTGGCGCTGGTAAAAACGGCATAGTTTCCCGCTTAACTTGAGTTTGACCTCGCCCCAATCAAACTCACAGCAGGATCCTGGCGCATACTCCTGACGGATAAAGGCCTCTCTGGTGATCTGGATTATCTTATTAATGTGATCACATAGCGTGCTGTAACTTAGCTGATGACCCAGATGGTACAGCTTCTTCAGAATATCTATTTTCTTGAGCTGTTGTTTGGAGCGGCCATCCAGACGTTTGGCCGTATTTTCTTCCAGACATTGATTAACTACCCCATGCACTTCGTCAGTGAACCGGCGTTTTGAACGATTGGCACTATTATATACATAACCGGTCCGAAGATATTGGTTCAATAACGAAGACGGCTTATCCTGATCACTTAAAGGTGAGGCCTTAAACAACTCATATTCTTCCAGCCGAGCCTTAGCCGTTAAACGATCGATATTGAGTTTCTTAGATATTTTTCGTTGACTGAGTCCTTCTCTATAGTACAGTAATATAATCTAATGATTTGCCTCCACTTCTAACATGAATTATGGCCCCTTTAATTCATTCTAAAGGGACGATTTAATCCTTGCTAACTGGTACACTTTTCAATTGGTATATACACCTAGTTAATATTATATTTAATAAATGTCGACTTAAATACAATATGGATGGTCACTTACAAAAAATCCTCGCAAGTTCAAACAAAATGATCCACAAATATTAATTCAAGCTATTAATGATAGCTTCAAGTTCCTGAGTAGTCAGTTCTTGGATAACAGCAACATTTTCCGATTCAAAATCTATTATAGCAGTATTATTTTTTACAATCCATCTTTTAGATTCGTCTTTGTGACTGATATGCTGCGCTTTAAGATAATTATCATAATCTTTCTTTTTAACACCTTTATCCAAATTTTGAGCATCCATTAAGAATGTGTATTCAGTATTATTTTTAACAAAATTTCTAAAACCATATCTTAGGAACCTATTATATGATCCAACTAAACCAGAATTAGTAGATATTAAAACTTTAGGAATGAAAATTATAGGAAGACCATCAAATACTGGAAGTTCACAAAGCTTTGTTTCCCAAATTTTAGTTAAAGAATTAAATGTGTTCTTTATCTTGACTGAGGAAGTGGGAATAGCATGTTTCAAACACTGATCGACAGTAAATTGAATGAGTTGGCCTTTTATAATACTTACTAAGATGTCTGAAATTCGGTCCGGACCTACTTGGTCAATACCAAAATACAATGTGTTATAGGAAAACTGCCCTGTTTTAAGAGATTCTATTATGAATTCTGTATTATCCTGTATTAACTGCTTTAAGACACTTCCTACAGAATTACCATGTGGTTTTTTGGTAGAAAATCCTAATCTGGTTTGATTAGACTCATGGATCCCTTTTAATAATTTTCGTGTCTCAACAGGTTTCTTAAAAACTACATTTTCAAATAAAGCATTGAGAAAAACATCCAATGACTTCTTCATGTCTTTTGTCTGGGGACTTGCAAATTTTAAAATTTTATTGTAGTCTACAAAAGCGAGATTATCATAATCTAACTTCACATTAACAAAATCAACATTAGACTGTGTAAAACCTTTTTTATCTAATTGGAAATGGCTTATAATAGTATTCTTCATAATTTTATAAAATATTGTTATTAATAAATAAATGATGTTATAAATTTCAATTGTTTACGATCAAAGACTATGCCACTATTACAAACATTAATTTAATATGATTGCTAAACAAACATTGATTGCTAAAAATACTATTTGTATCCTTGCATAAAATTAGTATCTTTAAATATGGACTTTAAAACGGCATTAAATCAATTAGTTGGTAGTCGAATTAAAAAAAAGCGAATGCAACTTGATCTAAGCCAAGATGAGCTCTCATCAAAAATTGGTTTGGCAAGGGCGTCAATATCGAATATTGAAGTTGGACGGCAGCAACCAACACTGACTACACTTTATGATATTAGCCAGATATTTGAAACTGACGTTCACTTCCTATTGCCAACGTACACCGAAGTACTTCATACAACTATTTCACAATCAGATCCATTAGAGATTTTAAAAACAAAAGACGTTACTGCTGGTTCTAAACAGAAGATTGAACATCTTTTACAGGCACTCAGTAAAAAGCCATAAACATGAAATATATAGAAGACAAAGTCGAAAATCTATTGAAAGAATTTTCAATTCATTCCGCACCTATAGATCCAATAAAATGTGCCAAAAATTTAGGGGTAGTAGTTCAAAGCGTTGATCTTGATAGCGATGTGTCAGGACTTTTTGTCACAAAAGACAATGTGTCATATATAATGTACAATCGATCTGAGCAAAAAGTTAGGCAGCGTTTCACAATTGCCCATGAGTTAGGCCATTTTGTCTTACATAAGGATGTATCATTATTTATTGATAAAACCCAACGTGTCCTTTACAGAGATTCTTCCTCAACTACTGGTGAGAAATTGAAAGAGCGTGAAGCAAACGCATTTGCAGCAGCATTACTTATGCCAAGAACATTAATTGATATGGAAGTTTTAAACATACCCAATGACAAAGATATAGTTGAATTCTTATCAAAAAAATTCAATGTTAGCGAACTCGCGATGAGTTTTAGGCTATCTAACTTAGGTTATGAAATAGGTTGGTAACCCAAGCTATTATTTTTTTTCTTACTGTGCATTATTGATCCAATCTAGTATATCTCTAACTAATTGGGTTTGCCACTGTTTTATATCCTTTGCAGGCGTTATCAATAAAACACTATACTGTTTACACCCAGTTTCTTTTCCATTAGTTAGATAATAATCCCCATGTGTAAAAACCGCTTTTACCTAAGTCATGGCATCTTTTTGCACCCTGTGCCCATAGAAACCACACCATTGGTATAAATGCTATTCCTAAAATTCCAATACCATCAGATTTAGAGCTTAAGATACCCATCAGGATAGCGTAGCAAATTAAATAAATAATTAAACTGATGCCAAATTCGGTTCTACGAATGCGGCCATCAAATGAGAACGGCGATTGAAACATATAGATTAGATTTAAGTTAAATGAACGGTGCGATCAACACTCCTCTGCCCTAATTGATCATGGTTAGAGTACGTTGTTATTTATACTATCAAAAATAGGTGCCCTATAAACTATAATCTTACGGGAATCCGTAAATGTCCGTTGGTTCATTAAGCTATCTTGCTCGTATCTTTTCAATTAATACCAAAAAATATGTTTCAGACACTATTTTTAACATCATTATTTATAATAGCACAAGCAACTCCAGATAATTACTCTTTTATTGGGATTCTTGTCTTCGGTACTCTAGCATTTCTAGTTATGGTTATAATAACCAGAGCAATTTTTATGATCACCACAATCACTCGAAATCTTAAGCTACAAACGGAACTTTTAATATTGATTGCCACGAAAGATGCAGACGAAGAAACTACTGCACAAATAAAAAAGATCTATCAGACGAGAGAAAAACTGTATTATAATAAAGATTTGATTTCAAAATACAAATGATACGGGATTACACTTGTGATCAGTAAATAGCAATTCTAATATCGTACAAATCCTCTTAAATACGGTTTCCCGTACTTATTTTATCTTGGATTAACGAGATTGCACAATTAAACTCAGTAAGGTGAAAATATTTTCAACTCTCTTTCTGGTTCATACATTTAATAGTTCTTATGCAAGAGATATGCAAACTCGCTCTGTGAGCTATATATTAATTATTCCATATAGGCCAATATTTGCTGGGGTCAATAACGAACAAGCGTGATAAGCAGTGGAAGCCATCTTTCCTAGAACCAGAGTTCAATTATGTAACGTTCACCAGATCCGCTGTTCCATGCGTTATGTTCCAGATAAATATAAAAAAGCATTAATAGCAGATATGAAGCCTAATATCTGGCTAACATTGAACGGCAGGGATCTGAAAATTTACTTGAATTTGAAGAGAAATGGGCCAAGAACTATCCCCTTGATTACCACTATGGCATTAGAAAAATTATCTACACCACTAATCCTATTGAGGGTGTACATCGGCAGATTCGTAAAATCACCAAGACCGAAGGCGCTTTCTCATCTAAAGAAGCATTGATGAAACTCATATACCTTGTTATTAAAAACATCAGTAAAAAATGGACGATGCCAATCCACAATTGGGGACTGGCATTTTCAGAATTATTTATTAAATTCGGTTGTAGAATCCTCCAGAAGCATAACAGTTATTGAGAACATTAATTTAAATGTATGACAGTTCCTGAAACACTACCTTTAATTAACCACCGATCCATCTCCTGTAATTTTATTTAATTATTCAATCTCCCGCATGCCTACAAACCCCACCAACGATAATCAACTCGGCCTACTAAATCTGGTCGTATTCGTATTATCCATCTATGTTCTACTTGCGATCCTGGTAGACACCGTTTTCCATCTTCCAACAGAGACTTCCCTCCTATTAACATATATCGACAATGCGATCTGTGTGTTCTTCTTCGCCGAGTTTTGCGTTAGATTTTACAAAGCGAAAAACAAGGTGAATTTTATGAAGTGGGGTTGGATAGACTTGATTTCTAGCGTACCAGCAATAAGTTATTTGAGGGCCGGCCGTGTTCTAAGGTTAATTAGATTATTACGCCTTATCCGTGCTTTTCGATCTACACAAATGTTTGTGAAACATGTTTTTAGAAACAAAGCACAGGGTGCCTTTACTTCAGTAAGTATTCTTGCAGTCCTGTTAATTATCTTCTCCTCTATTGCGATCCTTCAAGTAGAAAGAGATCCAAATAGCAATATCAAAACTGCTGAAGATGCGATCTGGTGGGCATATGTAACTATTACAACAGTAGGATACGGTGATAAATTTCCTGTGACTACTGAAGGTAGAATCATAGCTGCCGTATTAATGACTGCTGGTGTGGGATTATTTGGGACTTTCACTGCGTATGTATCCAGCTGGTTTGTAGTGGTAAAAGAAGAGTAGAATCAGGTATTTATAAAACACGTTCAAAAATACCAACCACTTTTAAAGTTTTCAGTTCCTCATCTACCATCTGAATGGTTTCATAGCTAGAATCAGTTGATAAAGGTTTTAAAATAATTAATTCGTGGCTCCATTCATCGTCATGTATATTTTTCACACTGTGATATTCTTTGATCGTGTAACCAGAGCCAAAATCTAAATCATGAATATGTGAACTTTCCACGAGTACAATTTTCCCATCTCTACTCCCACCTTCATCCTGGCGAAATAGGCAGTAAGAGCCATTAGGTATTTTCTTATTCATGGATTCTCCGACGACCTTACAAACGAAATTATCTTTTTTAGGAACAACACTGAAGGGAAGTTCTACCCATTCATAATCAGAATGAATTTGTAAGTCACTAAAACCTCCAGCCGCAGCAGTAATATCTACTAGAGGTACAGCATTTACATAAGGCTTTACTTCATTGAAAGGTATGATTCTAAAAGGGAGTATATCACCGTAAGAAGCCATATTCTGTTTCAGATACTCATTAAGGTCCGGATTGCAAGCATACACAAATGTTCCCTTAATGCCACGATACATGATCGTTTTGTATATATTAATGATGTAAGCTTTTAAGTCTTCAAATTCCCTGATTCCTTTTTTACCATTTTGATCGAAATAAAGTTCTTTTATAATCTCAATACTGTTGGTGGCTTTATTGTAGGTTATTTCTTTTCCAAAGATTACCCCTGTATAATTCAGATCATATCCTTGCACGGTATGGATACAGCCGATCTCTTGAAATGCATTAGGAGAATTAATCCAGTCTTTATCAGTACGGTTCCACTGGAACTGCAAACTTTCAATTTTAATGTCTATTGCAGAGTCATCTTCTTTTGATAGCCAAGGCCAGGAATAACCTGCGACTAATCTGGACAGACCATGCTCTTCTTCTCTTCTCCCTAATTCCGAATATAGATCAGTCAAAGAATCAAAAACCAACAGTTCATAGCCTTGGGCAGCAAATTTCAACTTACTCTTCCTTTTCACATGTAGTAAGTCATCTACAAACTGAATATAATCCTTTCCTCCCTGAACTCTCATTTGAGAATTGAGTTCAAGTTTTAGGGTGTCTGCATGGTCTAATAAATGGTTGAAGTTTCCTGCATTAATATCAGAAGGTTTAACGGACTGGGCTGCGTCATAAAAAAAGAGCTGATTTTCACTATTGGCAAGAATCCAATCCAGTTCGGTTCCTGTATCGTCAAGCCCTAACTTTTGATTGTTTTTTCGGAAAGCACCCATCCAGCTGATATTCTTGTACTGGCGTAAACGGTGGGCTTCATCAACAATCAGCAGATCATATTTTTCCTTCAGCTTAAAAGTATCGGATGGATTTATAACCATTGAAGCCTTCAGGCCTGGAGTACTTTTAAAAACATCTTGCAATGTTTCCCTTAGTGAAGTCATTGCGATCACTAAGCCAATCTTAGCATTAGGATATTTTTCCTGGAAGGATCTGATATATCTTATTTCTCGAAGCTCATCCTCATTGTATTCTGCCTCTATATCGTCTTCTACTTTTGAAACAAGCAGCTTCATTAGATAGGTAGCCAGAATAGTTTTACCTGTGCCAGCACTTCCTTTAACAAATATTCTATTCGAACTTTTAACAGTTAAGCCTTCCAGGATCTCCAACACAGAATTATACTGATCTTCATTCAGTGCCTTGTAAGGAGAGTATTTAAAAAGTTCTGTGTTCGCAATTTCAGAAAGTGATTTACTGACAATCTTTTTTGCGATCAGTTTCTTCCATATTTCCTTGAAAAGGTCTTTATAGAGGTCTTGCTGGTAGTAACTGTGATTGATTAATCCATAGTTGCCATTTTGAAGAAGGTAAGTGCCTTCAGCATTGATATATTGTATTAGGTTAGACTCAATATCTAATGTTGCAGATTTATTGAATTTATCACTACCAATAATGGAAATCTTGTTAAAAGCATCGGCTTTTTTTGGTGTGGCTAAGTGGTTTTTAATTCTGCTACCGGCATTGGTGGATTCACCAACATAGGCAATTTTATTATGTTCGTTCTGGATGAAGTAAACCAAGGGCCATTGATTCTTTACCCAGATATTTTGTTTGATCTTTTCTAATGATTCTTTGTTGAAATCATACTGTTCTGAAACTTCAATCGACAATTCGAAGGATTGAATCATAAATCAGTGTATTTTGTTGCTGTACCTTTAGCTTTGTCTACTGGGTATTTTTCACCGTTCTTTTTAATTTTATTAAGGACAATTTCATTTACATCAAGGTCATATTTTTCTGCCAAAAGTAAGGCATAGGCAAAAACATCGGCAAGCTCTTCTTTAACCTTTTCAATATTTGCCTCTTCTGGATTTTTCCAAAGAAAAACTTCGTTTAACTCAGCAGCTTCGATTGATAGGGCTAAGGCAAGGTCTTTAGGGTTGTGGAATTGCGCCCAATCTCTTTCGTTTCGGAACTCAATTAATTTAGCTTGTAGATCTTTCCAGGTGTTCATTGTGCAATATAATGTTTTAGAATAAAATATTTTTACACATAATGGGATAATTTGTTGAAACAGAAGGCTTATTTGCAGTTTTAATTTTCGACAAGAGCTAAGGTTTTAGAACATCTTCACATGCTGCATAGAGAACAGCTCTAGAATAGTAAAATGCGGTTTCCCGCCAGCGTATCATACTCATGACAAAAAAAGGGATGGTTATGAATATACTAGAAGACAAATTAATTTGGGATACCCATCCAAAAACGCCAAAGAGTATGATTAACATATAACAGACAAACATCGTAAGAAATGTCATCATTACGTTTCGACTAAATATTTTCGTAAAATACAATTCGTTTAATCTTTCCTTGACTGCAACAGACGTATTACGGTCTTTTAAATAGTTAGCTAATTTGAAAAGTTTCAAAGCATTATCCTTAGAAAGTGGATGTTGTGAACTTTTTTGCAAAACTAAGCACAGATACTCTATAATTTTCTCTTTTTTAACTAACTGCACTCTATACTTTGGATTTGCAGAATTATCGTTAAACATCAATTCAGATGGTCTAGGGAAACTTTTGTAATATAACCTTTCAAATATACTACCAAACCAATCAATGAAATAACCACAAACATATGAAACAACTAAAAAAATGATTATTACTAGAGAGATCATGTCTTTATCAAAAGGATTTTCGGGATATTTTTCCTTTACAAGCAGTAGGTATAAACATGATACCAAGATCACACCAGGTATGAGCATTTTTAAAATTTCTTGAATTCTATAATTCATGTTTTATCAAATTTTGATTATCCATTCTTTTCTTGACTTCAAGCGGATTAAAATCTGGAGGAGTTGGTTTAAAATCAACTTTGCCACCATCGATCATCTCTTTTTGTAAATTATATTCTACAAATTGAAATTCACGTAATCTGTCTATTTGCAATTCACCCACAAGCACAGTGGAATTTAATCCCCCCTTGACCTGAATAATGTCCTTAGCGACTGACTTTGCGGGTTGTATAAGACGGGAGTCGCCAAAATCTGATGAATTTACTTGTATAAAAAAACAATGAATATCTCTAACCCATGAACCTGCAACATCAGAAAAATAGCTTGTATCAGCATTAAACTCGGACGCTATAAGAAAATCAACCTTCGATCTGAAAATGGCTCTATGAGATATATCAGCCAATTCAAAACAATTATATACAGAAAAGTAAGTCCTTCTCCAATGAAATAGATCATAAAGTTTAGGATATTGATCCACCGTTTCACCTGGAATCAACAAGCGGTTTCCGCTTAGCAATTGCTTTTCCTTAGGGGAATAGTGATTTTTTAGACGGATCTTAATTAATGAAGTTCTGTAATGATGAACCTTAAAAGGAAGAATTGTAACCATAAAATTAAAAGCAAAATCATTACTATTGATCCAATGTTCAAGGCCGGCAACAATCCCCATGTAGCGTTTATGACTTCTTTCTGCTAAAAGTCTCAACCATGCGTATGGAATAGATACCTCAGGGAACACAATTAAATCTGCCCCTTCTTCATCTGCTTTATTCAGTAATTTAAAAATTTCTTTCCGTCTAGCTTTTTTTATGTTAGGTTTTTTTCTAATACTTTTACCAACATTATAAGTTTCGACTTTTATATTGGCAATTGCTACCTTTTTGTTAACATTATCTAGATTATAATCTTTATCTCCTTTTCCATTGACATCAATATTAATGTAGGTATCTCCGCCTTTTCCGTCATTATTCAGTGCTATATTAAAATACAACAGCTTTAACTCTTCTTTTTTTGTTTGGATTTTCTTCCATCCGTAATTAACTTCATAATATATATTAAAAGCATCATCTGGTATGCTATTAATTACATCTAATTTGGTCATCACATTGTTTACCATCACATCATTCAAATTTACCTTTAGTAATTCTACTGATAGGTCATTAATTATGCTAGCAATCTGAAAAATATTTACTTCATGAAAACTAACGTAATTAGGAGCAAGTAGCCCAAGACTGGTATCAACAATTAAGGTCTTTCGTGGCGAATCAGTGACGAGTAAACTACCATCTGTTTTCAGGTAATCTGTAAAATTTAAAAAAGGAAGGTTAACAAGTGATTGTCTGAATAGGTTACTTACCCTAATCGGTGTTACATAATCCTTTTGAAGATCAGCGAAATACAATTCCTCATTTTTATTTAAAAATTCTAATTTTATTCCAGGGTTTAGACTTAGCGGAATAGCGATGGAAATTTTCAAAAACTCAGTGATATCTTCCTTCATTTTCATTACAAAAACATCAATTTCCTGATTTCCGTCGGCGAGCTCGACAGACATATTTATAATTGCTGTCTCAATGTTTCTTTTAAATCTAATTAGATGATCGCCTCTGCCACTGATTATGAAGTATGTTGCTACTTTTTCCCACAACGAATAAAAGCTTATTCCTACATAATCTTTGAAGAAAGTCAATATCTGACGGTCTGTTAACTCATCATCTTCTTCCTTTGGTCCAAAATTGCGTGCAAAAATCTTTTTCGCTAGGAATTTTGATGCACCGTATTTATCCTCGCTAAAATCTTGTATACTTCTAAACTTATTTATTGAATCATTATATTGGAGGGAAAAGGCTTCCAAGTCAAATTCTTTACTTACTTCGTCTTCATCTGGCAAAAAACGGAACTCACTTCGTTGCTCTTCTAATCTTTGTTTAAAAATATTTAGCGCAGCCTTAGACTCTCTATAATCAAAATAATGAAAGATAACCTTGGAGGCTTGAATTTTTAATGCGGCATCATCTTTGAGATGAAACTTTAATTCCTTTGCCTGTAGTCGGTGCAACATATCAACATCAATATTTGATGGGATGTTTAAATTAGGAAGATCTTTTAGACTATCAATATAACGATCATCAGTTCCAAAAAAATATTGAGTGTCTGCATCAATCTCAAATTCAAGAATCCCCCGATCAACAAAATATTTATTAAGAAAGGTATTTATAGTAGAGGTATAACCATTAGCTGAAATTTTGAGGTCAGAAAATACAAACATCAAATCATCTACATAACGACCGTAGTAAGCGGGATTTAATTTGTCAATTACCTTAGCATCAAAATCATTCAGATGATAATTACCTAATAATCCTGAAGATATTAACCCAATTGGCAAGGGATAAAGTTTGCCATCATCTTCAACTGGATAATATCTTCTCAACTTACCAGCATAGGACTTGTGGATTTTCAGTAGTGCATCAATAAGATATTTAGTGGAGTTTCGTTTATCCTGTACGTTTCCTACTTTATTATTTTTATAATATTCATCGATCTTAAGATTTACATCAAATTCTAACTTCTCGAAGTTTAATCTGACGCTATGAAAATAATCTTTAATATCTAAACTTAGAATACAGACATTTCTATTTTCATTCATCAAAGCCTCAGCCTTAGCTATTGATCCATCTCGCCAATTTTGGTACTGAACAAAATAAGGCTGATACAGTTTGAAGTTTTCCCAAGGAATATCGCTATCCTCGTTAATATTCAAATTCATCTGGTAAGCATAATTATTCTGGCTAATTGTTTTGTCAACGAATCGTCCCAACTCCATCATCCATAGCGTACTAATAATATGAATTTCTACTGATGCGTTACAAAGTACATTGAAGCGCTGAACTTTCAAAGGTTCATTATTATTTTTATAATTTGTGATGAAATCTACATGAGGCTTCTTAATTGTTTTTGGCAAGACATAGGTATCAATCAATATTTTGTCACTGAAAACATCAATAAAAGCCTGATCAACGAGAACCTTTAACCTTGTCTTGACTTGTTCCACATTCAAGTCTTTTAAATGTTTCTCCTCAAACTGGGCTATCATTTTTCGAGTTAAGAGAGTTGTATTATCATAATAAAAGTAGTGTTTTAGCTTTTTGTAAGCAGTAAATACTAATTCTGGAGAAAAATTATAGTGGTTCATTTATATTTAGTATTGGGTCTTTTAAAATTTCAATAAAGCTATAAACATATTTTTATAAGTGGCACTTTTGTTAAAGTGTTGATTATTTAGACAGTTGGCATCTTAAAACCGACAGTGCCACGAGCCAACTACTAATACAATTTTGCATTCGAATTATTAAAAATAATCCATACGATTCAACCTCGTTGTTGACCAAACAACGCAGCCCAAAAGCTTAATAATCGACTTTTTCAAAAAATAATTCCTCTAAAAATTCTGTTATGTATTTAGCAAAAACTACTATACCATGACCTTCACTCGAAATCTTAAGTCACAAAACTGGCTTTTAATACATATTGTTAATAAGGGTGCCACCGAAGAAAGAATAGCACAAACAAAAAAATCTATCAAACGAGGGAAAAATTGTATTATTATATAGATTTGATTTCTGGATTTAAATAATACTGAATTTAACATTTACATGAATCACATAAGTTTTTATTATTAATACTGGGGAAACGATATCACTTGTTGAGATCATTTCCCATTGAAATTAATGGTAAATAGCTTACTTGAGTGAGATTAAAAGATAATGCCCAGAAGATAACCATCTGGGCAGTATCTTTTAATCACATTCAGGCAGGCTAAGTAAGTTATCTGGTGTGTCACTGTCAGCTTCCGTCTTTAGATATTTTGTCCCATTCCGGGTCGCAATAATAACCTTTCTAACATGGCCACCAACAGAAGTATAGAACGTGTATGTTCCATTCTCGATTCCTCTAATAGCATCCGCCAAGCTCAGTTTCCACTTTGAACCATTGTGAGTTCCACCAACCGATTCAATCCGGTCATATGCACTACTGCGATTGTTCTTATTGATGCAGGAAATTTGTCTATTCTCTGGCATAGTAATATTTTTTTCTTCTTCGCGTTGTGCGAATCCACAGTTTCTTCAATTAAACTCCTATTGGAGATAGCGAACATCTTCTACTTTTGATATTTGCTTGTTTTACTAAAACATTAATGTAAGATACTTCTACATTCACAATGCTAATTACGGTTTACCGTATCCTGTCACTTTATTAATTTTGCTTTATGAACTTGTCCAATAAAGACTATCTATTGTAGATTTAGTGATTTTAGCTTAACACACTCTTCTTCGGATAATCAAACACCATCGAAGTTACCACCGGAATGATAAATACTGCCACCGTAAAAACAGAAACAAACATATCCGTCTGCTCACCTTCTATCAGATGAGAAACAGCTGATTCCGGGTAAAAATGGGTAAACAAAGAAGAAGTCAATTTAATACCCAACACCCCTATCACAATAAATGCAACGGTTTCCAGGAAACTAAACTTCTCCATTAGTTTTACAAAGGCTTGTGCTACAAAACGCATGGCAAGGATACCTATGAATACACCAATGTAAATCAACCAGATATGATCGGTGAATGCTACTGCGGCAAATACGTTATCAATGGAGAATGCCAGATCCATTACTTCAACTAAGGCAACAGTGGCCCAAAATGTCCCCATCAATCCAACAGTAGATTTATAGATCCAGCTTTTACTTTTATCTTCTTCTTCGTCTGCTCCTTCTTCTTTTTTGCTCTTTTTAATAAAGTAATCAACAGCCAGGTATAATAGATATAACCCTCCTAGGGATTTTAACCACCAGATTTGAACTAGCCAGGCTGCAAGTAATAAGCAAATACCGCGAAATACATAAGCGCCAATAATGCCATATTTCAACGCTTTATCTCTTTGGTTTTTTGGAAGGTCCATTACCATAGTAGCCAATACCGCAGCGTTATCTACAGAAAGCAAACTTTCTATAACGATTAAATTTAAAATGATCAGTAGTCCTCCCTGGATATCATCTCCAAGAATAGTATGTAAAAAATCCATTATATATGGTATTTAAAGTTTCGTATTGGTTTGTAATAATATTCCTAATTAGTAGTTATAATTTCCTGATACTTGTCCTAAGCACTTCTAAAAAAAACACAATAAAAAAAGTAACGATCACAGGGGCAAAGATTTCAAACCAGCCTACACCTCCTGTGATTACTTTTACCAGGAATAGAGCCGCACTAAAAAGTAGTCCCAATAAGATTACAACTTGTTTAATACCGATTTGATAATAGGAGGTTTTCTTTCTTCTTCTTTTTGCCACAGCGATCTTAATTAATGTGTTTATTGAAAACTAACTTCAACTCTTCGGTTCTTCTTTCTGCCAGCATCAGTATCATTTGATGCAATTGGGTTTTCAATCCCTTTTCCTGCAGCTACTACCCTACTTTCGGTTATATTTTTGGAAACGAGATAGGTCTTAAAAGCATCAGCTCTTGCCTGGGATACACTTTGGTTAATTGCCAAAGGGCCATCACTGCTTGCGTAACCGTTAACGTAGATTGATGCTTCAGGATTTTTAGTTAAATAGGAAATGATCCTTCTAACTAATGATTTGTCTATGCGTTTAAATTTGGCAGATCCTTCACCAAAACTAGCTGGAGCAGTATTATTCAATTTGGCAACAACTGCATCTGACTGGGCAGTTTTGGCGCTTGCCGGTTTAGTTGTGTTATCCTTATTGGCTTGCGTTGTTGCAACGTTCTGGTTTGCAGAAGATGTGGCAAGAGCTGTATCTGTGCTAGCAGCAGCTTCCTCGGTTGTGGACGCCACAGGAACCACTTTAGCGCTCGTATCTGCTAGAGCAGTTTCAGTTGAGGTAGCAGCGGTAGAACCTTCTGATGCTGGTCTGGATGTAAAATACCAAATCCCACCACCAATGATCAAAATTCCAAGTAATCCAACAATCCATGTTTTAGATTGCGGAGCGGGTTCAGTTACGATCGGTTCTAAATCCTCTTTTTTTGACAGGTCAAATTTAGAAGTTGTTTTATTTGGTGTAGATGGACCTAAACCGGTTCCATCATTTTTATTTAAGTTGAATGCCATAATGTGTCTGTGATTTAGGTGTACATGTCTACTAACGTCTGCAGGCTGTCCGTATGTGCTCTGCCCATGGCTTCAAATTCCCATCCATCGCCGTCACGAAATAATCTTCCAAATTCTACTGCATCTTCGTTGGTGTACTGATCTTTTAGGTCGTAACGAAGGATCTCCTCCCCGGTGCTTTCATTTACAATACGGATGTAGCAGTCATTCACTTGTCCAAAATTCAGGTTTAATGTTCTGCGGTCTTTTTTGTTATCATGCGGAAATTTGCAGATCGTGCAGCAGATAATGATTTGTTCGATTTTAGCGCTAACCTTAGTTAAATCGATAAACATGTCTTCATCATCGTCGCCATCGCTTCTAGTGCCATCAGGATCGTCGATCGCTCCGATGATAGCGCCATCTTCGGTGATAGGTCGGAACAGCCCTTTTTCTATTTTATCTTCGATTTTGTTACCCATACGGAGCTGACCGTAGAAGGTGAAGTAGGAGTCTGAAGGGATTTTAAAGTCGCTGCCAATGGAGAATGCAGATACGTCAAGATCAAATTCTGGTCCGCCTGGTTCATCGTTAGGATCCCATCCCATACCAATTTTCACAATTGTTAGTCCGGGTGCTGCCTTGGAAAGGGAAAACCTGTCCCCTTTACTTAAATTAAAACTGCTCATATGGTTAATTTTATTGATATAATTCTACTAGTGTATTTAAGCCGCCGGAGAAAGCCTGGCCGAGCGCTTCGACATGCCAGTCTCCCCCATTTCTGGAAATAGCTGCAATGATTAAAGAATCTTCATTGGTGAAATTTTCTTTTAGCTGGTACTGGCACAAAATGGAGTTATCGGCCGCATTCCTGATATTGATGTAAGAGTTTTGAACGTGACCGAAATTATGCCCTCTTTCTTCACTTTGATCAATGGTAACGGCAAAGTACAGGAACTCTACGGGTGCAGCTATCCTTGCTAAATCTATAAGGATTACCTCGTCATCTCCATCGCCTTCTCCGCCTCTGCTATCTCCCGGATAACTTGTAGATGCATCAGGACTTACAGGGTTGTTGTAAAAGATAAAATATTCATCTGATACCAGTTTACCGTCTGCACCTAACATAAATAACGAAAGATCCAGGTCTACTGAATGTCCGTTTACCACTGCGGGGTCCCAGCCTAAACCAGCAACGATATTGTTTAGTCCTGGTTGCTCCTTACTAATGGAAATGGGTTTTCTTTTCTCTAATTGTATAGCCATAATATGTTCGTTTAATTATTGATCTTTTTTACTACGTTTTCTTAGGTGGAAGAGGCGGTAACTTTACTGGAATAGTTTTCGCCGGCATTGCTGGCTTCATGTCCGGTACCTTTGGTATATTCACTTTAGGCGACACTACAGTAACCTCCTTTTTAGGTGGCAATGCAGGCGGCAATTTTGGTGTTGGTAGTGGCGGCCGTTTTGCTACAGGCACTACTGGTGCTACAGGAACTATCGGTGCCACAGGTTTTACTATCGGCGCGATCACCGGTATTGACTTAGCTTTATAATTGGAACTAGAAATCTCTGCAAAAATGGATTTCATGGTATCTTTGATATCCGCAGCTTTGACTTCTTTGACGTGGTGATATCTCTTGAGCAGTTTATTGGAAAAATAAGAGGTACTAATTTCTTCTGTAGCCAATAAAATTACTACCTCATCGATCAACAGACCGCCGGATTTTAACAGATCATCTATAGCTGTATAAATCATACTGTCATTTGAGTAATACTGAAGCCGGTCATTAAGGTTTTTCTCGTTGACTTTAAACCAGTATTTATTCCCGTCTGATAGTTCTGCATCACCTTTGATGATTGGACTGCTTTGTTCCAGCAAACTGGCACAAAATGGAAGTAAAACGGCGATTTCGGTGTCCTTATCAATTGATAAATAAGAGTTTTGAAGAACGATGTATTCTACAATCATATCTGCCAGGATTCTTACCCTTGGATCTGCTCCCTGCCCTTCCAGTTTAAAGGAACCGATGGCTTCGGCTTGGTGATGTTTATAGAGTTTTAAATACAATACGTCATCAATCCCGCTCAGTAACAGAACGGATTTACCCGGAGGCAACGTGCCTTTTTGCACCAGTACATCAAGCAGTGTTTTGTGATATTGAACACGGTCTAAGTTAAAGTAGCCTGCTTCCTGAAACAGGTGTTCTATCAGTGATTGCTCATTGTCTTCTATATCGGTATCAAATAAAAACCGCATCGGAAAGTGTTGCCGGTAAGATTCAATGGAATCTGTTTTGTATAAAACGGTATTTAAAAAATGAGAAAGATACTGTTCAATTCCGTAATAGAACAGCTGTTTAACGGGTTTTTTGTTCCCATAAATGGTAAAATGCTTTCCGGGATCTTTAATGATTTCGAAGTAGTTGCCGTAGGCATTGGGATCGTGCCGGTTAAATCGCTCTCTTGCTGTACTGCCAAAAATAAAGTCGTTCCCATTAACATAGAAGTATAAGGGAATCTCATTGGATTCCTTTATACTTAATGGCGCATAGGCGTTACTGTCTGATTGATACCAGAAAGAAACCATACGCTTGGATATTTTTGCTAATACGCAGAATTTCATCATTTTATTGTTTTTGAATTCCTTTAAGCAGATGTTTTTCGAAGAATTTCATGCCTTCTAAAATGATAATCGGTGCTACGTAGTCGAACTCCTTCTGATCATCGTGTTTCCGTTTTTGCGCTTTGATAAAAGCAGGCTCCCCTTTGATGTAGTTTTCAATATTCATATCCTGAAAACCAGCCATAAAATCTGCACCATTCATTTTGAGGCCAAACATGCTCGAAGAAACTTTATAAAACAGGTCGGCAAAATCCATAAACCTCGGGCAATGCGGTTTTCCATCGGGCGGTAAACAGATAAAGTGATTGCCGATATGCTCCAGCATTTCCGGAGTAATGGAGTTAGTAGATTCCAGGTACTTAAATTCTCCTGCAGGTGTAACCACACAAAAATTATCTTCACCCAATATTTCTATCGCTTGTTTATTGGTAGGTACAAGAATACTGGTGATATTGGTGGGAATAGCCAGACCTTTAGATACTTCATATTTCACATCGGCATTATCTATACCACGCTGAGAATTGATGTCAATTATTTTTAGCGGGCTGAGACTGATTGGCGTGATAGTTTGCTTCGCAACCCCTTCTCCACCCATTCCCCTGATAAACATTTGCGTGTAGTAATCATTTGCTGCTGTAGGATTTACCGCCGTAAACCAGTCGAATATTCTGGAACCTTTACCGGCAAAAGCTATTTTGATTTTAGGAGGAATAGCTTTAACTGCTGGAGGAGCGTCTTCAGATTTTACGATTTCGGTTCTTAATTTGTAAGCAAGCTGACCGGCATAAAACATGATTAAACCGGTAACGTAAAGGTTAATGCTCATCATCTCTTTACATTCTGCTGCAATCAGCAGATAAAAGGTTTCAAAGTCTGATGCTTCTAAACGATCAACTACCTGTTCAAAGTAATAAGGCGCAGTGTTTTCAGAGAATTTGTTTGTGCCCTTATTTAATCCTTGGATGGAGATGTTTTTCTTTTCACACATCCTCAGGAGCACATTCTTAAAGTTTGGTGAATATTTTGTAGCCTGGGCAATTCTTTCTGCTGCAAAACGGATTGAATTCTGCTTGATCATTGCTTTCCCGCCATCCATCTGGCACAATGCGGTGATATCAGTTGTACTGCCGCCAATGTCAAAGCAAAGAACCAGCTCGCCTGGATTGATGGAATAACCCCCATTGGGCCGCACGAGATAATTTGCTACTGCACAGGCTTCAGAAAGTGATTCTTCGTTGCTTAACTTTTTAAAATCAAACCTCACTGGTCCTGTTTCTGTAGTGATGTTTACTGCATTCGCGGTTTTCTTTTGAGGATCAGCTCCCCAGCCGCCGCCAGTTGCCGGAGCTTTAGCTTCACTGCCCCATGCGTTAGCGGTTTCCGCTGCTCCCCATCCTGAGGCTGCGACTGGTGGTTCGGCTGCACCACTTCCCCAACCAGTATCAGCAACAGTAGTACCCCATGAACTTTCGCCAGAGGTGTCTCCCAAATCTGAAAGATCTGAAGGAGGATAAGTTTTTAGTTGCACATTACTCACAATGGGTGATATTCCCTTCAGTGAGTCCCATATTGCCCTGTACTCGCTGAGTAACTCTTTACCCATAGAGGATGGATACGACCATTTTAAGGTATGTGGCTCATGGCCTTCGATAAACAACTGTGCATACACATGCAGTAAGAGCGAGCTCAAATAAGCAGTTTTATAACTTTTATCAATGGTCTGTGTAGACCATTTCATATTGTATACGAGTTCCGCCCGCCCTACTCTATTGTAGCTTAAGATATAGCGGTTATCTTCTGCACTTTCGATAGGCAGGTTTTTTTCGAAACACGGAAAACCTCCTTTAACGGCTTGAGCCATCAAAGATTCCGGCTGAATATTACTTTCGTTGACTACTCTTCTCGAATCGTGGATGGTGAGCACAGATTTGATGGCATTAGTCAGGATTTCATCATTCTGGAAAAAGAAAATCTCATCCTCTACAGCGGGACGCTCATCGTTGTTTTTGGCATCAGTAGACAGTAATGAGACTCTTTTATTCGTAAGCCTTAAGCTTTCACAAACTTCATTCCGCTGGTCAGAGAAATAGGCGATAGAAGAATTTGTACTTCCAAAGTCGACTCCCAAAAATGCCTTAGCCAACGATTTTGGAGAATTCAGCATGTTCACTGGCAGAGATTGTGTGTTGCCAGATCCGTCATAACGGATAATACCAAATCCGCAGTCAATCCCTGCATGAGAAAATTTCACGCCCTTAAAAGGCCGGTTGCTTTCATAGATTTCATACTTGTATTTATTGTCAGCTACCGCATTATTTGAAGTGATATGCAGCTGTGCTTTAATAGCACCGTACTTTTCCGGGATCACTGCGGCCTTGCCATTGCTGGCGAGATACAGAGGAATCCCATTTTCATCGAGCACAATTCTAAAAAAATCGTCATCGATATTGCCCACGAATGGCATGGCCTGGAACTTCGCATCATTATGTGGGATTTCTGAGTACAGAAAATAGCGGTTCCACTGTTTAGAGATGAAATTGGGCCACATTAGAATGTCTTTCCCTATGATTGATTCTGAGGTGATTTTATAGATCACTTCTTTAACAATCTCATTACCGGTTTCCGTGTACAATTTAAGGTTAACGGTTAACCGCTCACCGTCTTTATCATTCGGATCATAAATAGCGGTAATGCGCGACTTTACGTTGGAGGCATCAGAGATACCTACCAGTGCGTCAAGCGTAGCACCAAAAACATTTAATGCCAGCGGGGTTAAGGGCAATGTAAAGTAGGCGAAGTTATTTGGCTGACCTTTAGTTTCTGCGGCTAATAACAGGATTGGTTTGGTTCGCAGGTAGTTCCTGGTTTCCATTCCTTCCCTGCCAAAGTCAATCTGCGCGATTTCGGTAGTATCCGGTAACAGCAAATCTTTAGGATCAAAACTGATCCTTTCGGTATGCGGATCACTGTAGATAATCCCTTCAGAACCGTATAGTTCGGTGGAAAAGTTGAATAAAATACTGAACGGATAATTGAATAGTGAACCGACTTCTGGTGGTGCCTGGTTGTCCAATTTAGGATAACCTTTCTTTTGTTGGTAAACGACCATCTCATCAATCCATCCCTGCAAAGTAGAAGACATGTTACCGTATTGCGGGCGCAGCAGTTCTTCTAAACCGGCATAATTTGACCGGAATTTCTCGATGTTATGAAGAATATGTTTAGTGTAGCCATAAAGGATAAATAGCTCTTGCGGACTTAATTCGGATTGTAAAGGATCTATAAACCGGCCGTTCTGGATGTTTACAAATGGCAATTTCTCTTTAGCAGTGTAAGCAACAGAGGTAAACAAAAAGCTGTCTGGTGATGTGCCGCCAACAACGCTACCTTTAAAGGAGATGACATCGATAAAGGGTATTTTATCAGCGTTATTTGCTAACGACTGGTCACACCATAGGGGCTGACGTTCGAAGAGCATATTTCCAAATGCACCCGTAGGTTCATAGATATTGGCTGTATTGATTAACTGCTGGCCATCAGAATAGATCAAGGGAATACGGTTGACCTCAATGTCTTTATAGTTTAAGGCGATGCAACTGATAAAGCCTTTCCATTCGCTGATGAGCGATTTATAAAAAAGCATCAAGCCCGATGCGTCCGCGTCTTTATCCTGGATATTATCGAGTGCAGCTTTAAACAGATTGGCACGCGCAAATACAGAGGGAATACCAGAAACGATAGTGCCGATATTTACAGAGGAGTTCCCATCTCTGTCCACCGCTATTTCTGGTATAACAATGTTTTTGGTAAAAACTTCGAGCTGTGGAATCTTATCCCATGCATATTCAACACCATTAGGCTCAGTTTTAGGATGAACTTTTATCGCCAGTGCTTTGATTCTTTTATCTGACATATCCTTTAGTTTATATCGAAGTTTTGTGAAATGGTAAGTGCATTAAAAATGTGGGCAAGAAATTTCTCTTTTGTAGTATTCACCTTTTGCTCATCTTTCGGACCGCTATTGATCAGTTTTGCGACAAAAGTGTCGTACCTGTCGCCGAAGATCCCGCCCTTAGACCAGTGGTGTTTTTCGTCAAGGAACATCGTACCTACGTCGAGCTTTTTCAATTCCGACTGATTGTCTGGAAAGGCTTTGCTATCAAACAAAAACTTACCTGGTGCGACCGACTGCCTCACTTGATACAACCAGCCCGGAACAAACTTTGCATCTTTGAAGGTATAAGCAAAGAGTTTAAAATATTCATTGATATCTTTGCATTCTGCATCAGTTATCGTGCTGTATTGCAGCAGTTTTTGATTCTCGCATTGTTTGATAAACCCTTTGATACCTGCATCATCGAAAGCAGCCCCGTTTTTTGTCAGCGAGATATGGGCCAGGGAAAAGAATGCGCCTAATTTGTTGACAAAAATCTCACCTGCTTTATTGTCCTTACCGATGAAATCGTCGAAGGAGAAATTAAAAGAATTGTCTTTAAACTCTACTGCTTTGTATAAATAATCAGCTTTAGCACTATCAAATCCACTACTGCGGGTAAAAAAGTCGTATGCTGCGCAGGCACACAATAACTCGGTAATGTGAGATGCATTCATTTGTGCCGCACCCCCAGTAATGGTCTGGTTAGAGGTATTGTCACCATCAATCCTTTTACTTTCTACCGGCCAGCCAATATGATATAAAAGTTTATAACATTTCTGTACTGTTGGGTCACTTTGGTAAAATTGTAAGGCGGCCTGACTGTTTAAGGGGAAAAAAGATGAATCTGCAATAACGCTGTTCGCTTTGGTCGATTTCTGCTGGGCATCTGGCTTGCTGAATGTAAAATATTCAGTGAGTAATGTGGATCCGAACTTTGCTTTCGAAAAGTCTATGCTGGCATTGCCGCCTGAACGGATCTGAACAAATTCCTGAAGTGCTTTTGGTATCACAGGAATGGATGAAGCGCCGGTACCGCCAAATACAGATCCGAAAATGAAGACCCTGGCATTGCCGCCGGCTTTCTCCAGCTTGCCCATAAAAGAATCCAGTTCCCGCTCCTCAGATTGTACCGTGGTGCCTTTAAGGATATTTCTCGCGGCTTCTACAATACCATGGTACATCAGCATTGAACCTAAATGCGTCTGCGCACGGTAGCCATGCTCCAGTGCAAATTCCTGTACGGAACCTGTATCAAGGAACAGATCTGAAATTAACTTATTCGCTTTCTGCTGCTCTGGTGTACCTGTAGAAAGTTTAGTGATATTTTTATAATTCTCCCTTCCCGGAGCAGAGTAATTGGTCCAGAACCGATGCAAATTGAGCTTTGCGGAGAAAAAGGTATTCGCATTTGGCGTACCGCCCAGACCGGTACCAGAGGTTTTGATACGGTTGTACAAACCGATAAGTCCCTCTACCCTGCCTTTATTGCCGTTATTCTGATCCGTATCTAAGGTTAAAACCTCGATCTCCTGGTTGTCGAACATCCCTATACCGCATAAATGCGTAAAAGATTCCAGGCAGCGCATTCCCGTACCGCCTATAGCGATGACAAATAATTTATCCATTAAAGTGTTTTTACGGAATTAAAACCAATGACCAATTTTGCCGTTGGCAAATACTTTGCTTAGTACAAAGCCCAGCAGGATGTACAAAACAAATCCTATTGCAGTACCCATGCTCAATGCACTTACGTAATTGTTTACGACCATCATATTTGCATCTGGCTTGAATACAAAATAGCCTAACAGGAACGCTAAAGCAGGGTTTAGAATGGCTAATATCCAAAACCAGGTTTTGCGTGACTGGGGATCTTTAGGATTGCTGCCTCCTTCGAATTTGATGGCATTTGCAATGACTGCTGAAAGTAATAAAAAGATTAAGGCAATGCCGATGGTGATAATGTAGGCTGGTGTAGATTCCATTTGATAAGTTTTTTATAGCGTAAGTTTGATTATTGTTCAGTTTTGATATAGTAAGAATAGATGACCTGATTAGTCGGTTTCAGCTCTTGAAGCGTGTTTTTAATAGACTCATATAAGGCGATATTGGGTACCTTTTTCGCATTGACCCACTGGAATTTGGCCAGCTTTGCAATAGAAAGATTAGGTGTAGCTGTATTTAAAACGATATCAACTTTTGTTAAGCCTTTCGGGTTCTGAATCGTTTTGATAGTAAACTTCGGGTCAAATGCAACTCCGAATTCTGCATTTTTGCTGTCAGACTTTTTGGTATTGGTAAACAACGTTTCATTGAGTGTAAATAGCTCATTTAAGGGTACTCCCGCTTCCGGTTGATAAACCCATTGCTCTTTTATTTTACCATCAGTTGTATAACACGATAAAGCAATTACATCAGTTTCACTATCCGCGAACTTTGCTTCACCATCTTTTCCCTTATCTAATTTTGGCTTGTGTTTTTTAGCTTCATCAGATTTGGCAAACTTTTCAAAATCGGCCGTTACGTCCGCCACCTTTACATCAAAATCTCCGAAAGTATAACTGTCATCATTACTTAAATCAATATATAACTTTCTGAAAAAGTCAGTGAACTGACCCTGGCTTTTATACGTTGCATGCAGCTGGTCGATTGTTTTCCAGTCTAAACCCAGAGGATAAAATTCAAAAGGCTTACCAGTTTTAAGACCGTTAATATAATTATCCTTCAAATCAAGCACATTTTTGGCTGCATCTGACTTACCTGTAGCGTCATAGAATATCCCTCCAGATTTCTCTCCATCATAAGCCGTACGCAGTTTATATGACTTTGCAGACAGGTCATATCTTGTTGTTAGCGGGCCTAGTTTAGACTCCAACTTGGAGATCATACTTGAACCATCCGGGTTACCATAGCTAAAAACGGTAAAATACAGATGTTTGTCGACCGTACCCTCTTTATAATCAGCGATAAAAAAATGTATAGAATTGCCCTTCTGCAGCCATTTCGAAAAAGGGATCTTTAAAAACGCAGTAGTAGTAACCTCACTATCTTTCTGCCACTCTTCGAAGTCGGTAATTAACAAAGCATCATTATTACCATCAACTATTTTTTCGACAGCCAGCTGGATTGGTGCCCAGATATCAGCATACTGGGCAGGGTTGCTTATCTGCTGGCCTAATTCAGTTGTGTTTGTAATTGTTAGCGGGCTGATTTTATTAGATCCCAATTTGTAAACATCAAATGATTGAGCTAAAACAGTATTGAAACAGTCGGCCATCATTCCTTTAATTGCCGGATCAGCGAACGCTTTATTGATACCAGAAGAGAAATCGATGTATAGTGCAGGATTCCCTGTTTTCACAGTGGCACCAGCCGAAGCTACTGTATGATATGCCTCAATACGCCCGCCTAATTCTGCATCATAAGCGTTAAAATTAACATCTTCAAATGGAGTTTCCGATACCTTGGCATTTCCATTACCTCCAGTACCGCATCCAGATGCCAGGTTGATTAAACATAATGCACCCGCAATACTGACAAAACCCAACGTTCTACCTATTTTCATAATTATACTATTTATTAGCTTTATATATTTACCGGTCCGTTCCGATTATTTGACTTTAGTACCTTCCAGTTTCAGGACAGCCTCATTCAGGATAGCTACATGTTGATACAAATCATCCAGCGACTGCAGCTCATGTTTGATTTCCTTTTTGTTATCATCCAGCACTACGAGATATTTTTTAGTATTCAGGTATAAGCGGCAAATGGTTTTCCTGTTATTGTCGTCCAGCAGGATAGCGAAATAAGAAAGTGCATCCCTGTAAGTAATCCGTTTAGGATCTGTAGTTTCTCTAAGAATGGATTTGACAATAAAAAAGCCTTCAATTTCTTCTTCTGTAGTCACGATTCCAGAGGCAGGTTCAGCAGTAGTCACTTCCTCTATTTTTGCCGCTTCTGCCACATCTTTTTCCTTTTCCTGGTTTAGCGCAGATTTAAGGCGTTCGTTAATGGCATCGCTGATCAATTGGTTAAAAGATCGTTTGATGATTGGAGAGAACTGCTCTTTAACCTTAGCCGTAATTACCTTTGGATAAACCTGTTTAGTAAAGAATGTGATAAAATTATCCGATGGATCAGCAATCTCTTTATGCAGTAAACTTTTGAGTTCATTCAGATATTTCAACTCGCTCGCTGTGTTTGTTATATTCTCTACATCAAAATAAGACTTATGGAATTTTTTTAACTCTGCAATTTCGGCTTCTTTAACCTCGGTCAGTTTGAATTCAAAAAATGGTGTACTATCCATTTTATTCTTTTCTACCAGGTCAGTATAGAATCGATAAACCAGACCATTGGTCAGCAACCCGAACTTCGCTTTGGTGGTATGGAAGTATCTAAACAACTGGGAATTATGCGGATCTAAATTCTCTAAGTGATGCTTACATTCGATCAGTATCGTTGGCTCGCCATCCTTCATAATTGCATAATCGACTTTCTCCCCTTTTTTGATTCCCAAATCAGCAATGAATTCTGGGTTTACTTCAAAAGGATTAAAAACGTCATAACCCATGATCTGTATAAAAGGCATCACCAAAGCATTTTTTGTCGCTTCTTCAGTTTGTATTTGAGGCAACATCTTCTCTACACGAGATGCCAATTGCGCGATTTGATCTTTAAAGTCCATTCAGTGGTTTAATTTATGATTGATATCAATTTCTGTTCAGGCAGACTATTTACTTTCCCATTTACACAGTTTCATTCCGTGTTTTTTTACTGTTGCCTCATCAGTTTCCAGCAGTTTAAACGAACACTTACTCAGTCCTTTGCAGGTAGATGAATAATGATAAGTCTTACTATGGTTGTTATTACATACGAACACAGTTCTTGGACCATTAGAAATAATAGTGTTTAAAAGCAGATATGAGGAGAGCAATAGTGTTTTCATAGTATCAAAAGTAGAGAGTTGATAATCCTTATTATTACGGGAAACCGTAAACTACTCATATTGATAGCAGGGTACCTTTGTACTTATACTAATGCAGATAAAAAGGTGATCTGATTTTGTATCAAATAATTACAAAACCCAAAATAGCTTATTAGTAATCTTAATATAATGTCTAATTAAAAGTTCTTACCGTATTGAAACCGTTTGAAGATTATAAAAGAGAAGTCTGGCTGGCTTATCAGAAGAAGAAAGATGAAAGATCATTGCATCCTGATTTAGAGAATCATACACCCGCAAGTTTGAAAAGGGAATGTCTGAATGAGTTTCCTGCCAGATATTCTGATAAATATAGAGACACTTTCAGATCTTTATTCGGCGCTGCGGAAACTGCGGAAGAATACTATCAAAAGATAACAGCTGCTGATCCTGATATCTTTAAACCGCTAAACAACTTTTTAAAGGGAAAGACTGATACTACCCATAGTAGAAATATTTATCTATTGGCATGGCTAATAGATTTTGAGCCCATATCTGATACTGCTGCCCCTCTCCCTCCGATAGACCCTTACTCTGATCTAATAGCGAGAGTGATCAACTGGTTTTTTAAGAAGTTTAAGAATATCAGAGTAGTTTATAGAGTTACTATAGCTATTCTTGCGGTGGTAATATTGTTATATATCATTACCAGACCAAGATATATGTACTGGAATGGAAATGAATATCAACCATTAGCATTTTACCAAGACACAGAGGGCTTAATAATCATAAGGATAGACACTTTAAGGCTAAGACATTTAAAAAAGATAACAAACCTAAAATCGATTACGCGTAATAGTATCGGAAAGGTACATTACTCAAGTATCAAAAACAAATATCAATTTTATAGTATGGGTGGTGAAAATCCTGAAGACACAGCCAGGCGATTATTGCCGATGAGCGAATTAATATTTAATAAGTATGTGCTTAAGAAAACACATTAACCACATGTCGAGTAACTTATAAAGTATCTGATAAATATGGTCTGAGCTCATTTTCATGAATTTTCTCCAACGGTGGTAAACAAAATCCTGACTCAAGATCATTGATTCTCAAATTTAAGTACTAAATTTAATATCTCTTACATAAGACCTTTAATCTGGTACTTAAATTAAACGAATGATAAATCCCATAATATTTTCAGGACATATGATCGACAGACCAGGGCGTTTAAAGCCACGGTTTCCAGAAGATCTAACAAGTTATGTTGGGGAGAAGATACTAAATGAACTGATCCGGCTTGAACCTGCTAACTCATATTTGGGACTAGCGGGAGGGAGTTGTGGTGGAGACATTATTTTTCATGAGTGTTGCTTTAAACTTGGTATAAGATCAGAGATGTACCTACCTAAAGACATTATTGAATTTAAGAGTGAATCTGTGGATTATGCTGGCTCTGAATGGAGTCAGCGATTTGATCAACTGATTGACAAAATTCCATTCAAAATCCTAAATATTCAGGAAAGTACAGAGAAGGAGAAAAATCTCTGGGAGTTAACTAACTTTTGGATGATTGAAGAGGCTAAGAAAATTGGCAAGAACGAATTCACTCTGCTGGCACTGTGGAATAATCAAAGGGGTGATGGAAAAGGTGGTACTGAAGATATGATTTGCATCAGCAATGATCTTGGCCAAAGTGTGATAGTAATAGCTATATAAATTTCATTTCTAATCCAAGAAAATTTTTTTATGTTTTGCATTATATCATCAAAAGTAGTTCACTCTTAAATTGAGTTAAAGAGTTAATCACATCGTGGTTAGGATTTATTTTTGTGATCAGTTTAACCAGTATTGATATATGGTCAATTTCCGTTTTTTTCTGATTTTTGTTGCCTATCATATTCCAAATATTCTTATAAACTTCTATCACTTTTGTTAATTCTGCCGCCCGTTTAAATTCAGGGCGGTCGGCATTTAGTAACCATTTGCAAAAAAGCAGATTAGCATATTCAATTCTAGCCCAATAATCGTCCTTTGCAGTATGGATCTCATCCCATGGTTTAGCAGCTTCTGAGACATTATCATGAAAAACCTTCAATAAACGATCTACTTCCTGCTCTTCAGTAATTTCTGGTTTTGGATCCGCATCCATTTGCAGAAGAAATTTTAGGATCAGGAAATTCGTAAAAGAATAAATAGAAGATGTGCGTGTGTAGGCAAACTCATAATTTTGCATGGCATTTGTAATACCCTTTTTTATTTGATTTTTCCTTGTAGCTACTGTAGCCTGTCTTTTAAATAAACTACCTAATAAATTATATCTTTCGGCAGATGGAGCAATGGAGATTATTGATTTGAGATCGACAGATAAACGATCGAAGTCCGCTAGAAGATCTGTTTCTAAGATATTATCCTGCTCAACTTTTTTGAACAAAGCTTTTGCCCTGATGTTCAGATATTGCTCTAGTGACTTTAAAGAATAGCTGGAATCTTCTGAGGCGATTAAGTTTTGAAATTTTTCTATTGCAGTATCAAACTGATTCAGGGCTATGTAAACCGTAGCTTCCTGTTCGGTAATTTGGGGATTTCTTAGACCTTTAAGATCAACCTCCGCTGATATCGCATTCAGCTCGTTAAGGACGTCTTCATCAGTAAAATCTCCCATTTCTACATTACTGATTAAATTCTGCAGGTCAATATCGGCTTGTTCAGAAATAAGGTAAGTTTTTCCCTTCTGCACATACGCTGTTTCTACCAGTTTGTAATACGGATCGCCATAACATTGATACGCCGCCCAAGTATTATCGTCAGTAAAATTATTGTAGATATATTCTCTCGCATCCCTTACTGCTTCACCAAACGGTTTCCCGTCAAACATATTCTGATAAAACGTCTTGGAGAACACAAGTGCTGCACTGTCATTAACTGCCCAGCCTGCTACGACAACAGCTTTGACCCCTATCTCAATCATCTGGGTACCGAGATTTGCAGCGAGTTTGTATCTCGACTGATAGAATTCTTCCCTTGCAACGTCTATTTTACCAAGATAACAGCAGTTGATAAAAACGAGCTCGGGTGTCGTACTCATCTGTTTAATATGGGCGGTTGTAAGATAGCTATCAGGCCCCAGAACCATGCCTGACATTTGGTTGCTGCCATTGCCGAAAATACCATGACCAGCGAGGTGCATAATCTTGTAACTGGGACAAATTAGCGCTGGTATGATATCCGCAGCGAAGGCGTGCACAAGTTCTTTGGCTACGTACCCATTTTCATTTAATAGTTTGGCGATGGCCTTTGCTTCTTCGGCTGCGCCAGGTAAAGCGGGTAGAAAACCCAGTAAATCTGGCTCCCCCACTACTAAAGCGGTGTTGTGTGCAACAGGCTCTATATTTATTCTTGTGTCGCCAGTGGCAAGTTGGCGAATCATTCCCGAATTGATAGATAATGGCCTCGCATCTTTACTATTATCTAGTAACATCTCCCATGGAAAACCTGAAGTATTCTTATCCAATACCCAAATAATATTCCCATGCCTTTTAAGTCTGCCTTTAAAATCAATAGGTATGAGCAACTCAAAAATAGCCTTGGCAGCTTCCCTATCCCATTTTGAATTTTGCGAGCTGTGACTAATTAGACTATCCAAACTTTTGAGATCCACAAAATTTATCCTGACATCTTCACGTGCTGCTCCGGTAGATATGGCAAACCTCAGGCCAGATGGAGAGTCTACCTGTGCATCTATACTGGTAATTGTGATCCTAATCCACCACTCAGCTACCTGGTCGGTATTTAGGCGCCTGCGAGAACCAGCCTTTTTTATCAGCGTTATTTGTTCTGCCTGAATATTAAAAGAAGGTAACATATTTTTCATCAGCCTTTTTGCTGCATAAAGGCCACTGAGAGCGTTATCCTCGTATCGCTCTATAAATTCTATGTCCGCAATCAGCATCGCATTTTCACTAAACAAGACCTTTACTTTCCTATTGGCATTAATCACCCCAGACAATATTGCCTGAATTGAACTTTCTACTGAAAGTCCACCATAACCACAACCAATAATTAAAGAGGAAATACCAACTTCACTGCCAGTATAAAACGTATTCGTTGAATCGTTTACCTCTAATAAATATTTCACAGCTGCTTGTTCGACTGTCCGCGTCAGCTCAAACGAAGTCAGCTTACCCGGTTCGCCAAGTCCCACGATAATAGCTCCTTTAAAATTGCCCTTTCGCAGTTTCAATTCATGAGTGCCAATATCAGTTGGATAAATACCTAAATTCAGTTGTTCAGAGAGTTTTCTGTTTAATAGAAGATCGATAGTAGCTTCTCCATAAAGAATCCCGTCGTTTTTAAAATGACCTGCTAAAACCGGATACTTAGCATAGCGTAAATCAGCATGTACAACACGTACTCGTAAGGGTTGCTTCGGATCAGATAAATCCTGTTTTTCTGTTATACCTAGAATGGTATCTTCTATACCTTTAGGTGAAAGATCTAAATCAGAGCGCTCAGGACGCCTGAAAACCTTTTCCGAAGATCTGACTTGTGGTCTTTTTTTAGTGATAAGACGTGTTCTACCAGTCTTAATAATTTCCCTGATTGCTCCAAAAAGGGCCGGCGTACAGGAAAGTGCACCATGCGAATAACTACAATAATAGACATTATCATTTGCAATAATTTGTTTTGGTATGCCGGATTCCCAAGTAACACTTTGGTCGCCTTCTCCGGTACTTAAAAGAACCAGATCTTTCCCCGCAGAGGTCGTATCTATCCGGTAACCACAAGGAGTATGCGAATCTTTTCCTGCAATGTAAATGGCGTTACTATAATCAATGGAAGTAGAGGTGGACACCATTGTTCGATGTTCAATAAAATCAGGCAGATCTGCCTCAGGCAATGGCCAGTCCTGGACCCCGAAAGCATTGCGAATCTCTTTCCAGATATCCAAATTGCCAAAATCGTTTTTAGCATCCAGGTTGAGCGGCAAAAGGGAAATGATACCCGGAAATTTTGAAAAAATACCAAGCAGTTCTTTTTTTGAGTGAAACAGGTCGATTTTGCTCAATTTTTTAATAAGGTCGTCTTCTCCGAACAACACGTTTATTATTCTGAATGAACCACCTAATGGAGCGCCGAGAAACAATAATTTAAAATCTTTCGAATTATTCAGCTTCTTCCATAGCTCAGTATGATAGACCATAAAGTCGCGGACCAGCACCCCGCCCATGGAGTGTCCAATCACTTTTATAGGTTGGTTAAACACCATCAGTTTCTCTACACAGGTAGCAAGCTGCTTCGCCGTTTCCCGCAGAGCAATACGCCAATCAAAATGGAAGGTTACCAAATCATATTCATCACCCAATGCATCACCTAACTCCTTATAGGAAGTCTTTACCATCCCAGATGAAATAACATCTGGCGTTTCAATCGCTATGTTCTTCAAACCTCCCGTAAAGAAGCTCAGATACTGAATCCAGGTTAATTTACCATTTGTCTTTAAACAGGATCCCATGATACCTGGCAAGAGTAAAACAATAGGCCGTTCACCACTGGGATCTCCAGTGGAATATTCACCGCCTTCAAGATTTAAGAGTACATTTCTATACCCTGCGTCCAGACCGCGTTCAAACTGAGTAAAGTTATCTACAATCCCTTTGCCTGAAAACGCCAAAGCGGCAAGGATACCATCATTCGTCCTTTCATTACTAAAATAATGAAAATGGTCTACATCCGTTGCTTCATCAAATAGATATTGCAGTTTCTCCTTTCTCGCCGCACCAGCGTACATTGATTTAGTGTTAACAACCAAATCGTTATCTTCCCAGTAAAAAAGCTTACTTACCAACACCAACAATGCTTTAAGACTGAGGTTTACCTTACAACTACCTGATATGGCATAAATCGACACAGAAAGATCTTGCGAGCTTTGCAGATTATTTAGCAAGGTAATAATCGGAGAATCGGGATTCATTGCCTCAAGACCAGGCAATATTTTGATGTCGTTTTTCTGATCAATAGCTTCAACCAGAAGTTCTTTCATAGCATGATAAACAGGGTTGGACAGAAATGGCACTGTACCCAACAAATTCAGTGAAATATTAAAGAAATAATCTATTCTTTTTGAAAGGATTGTAGTGCCGGCAGATGGAGAAGCTATCCTTATAAATTTATTAATGAATATCTTCTTGTTCTTTAATGCATCTTGGATAGCTTTAATCTTGACAATGTCATCATCCCGACCCTCTTTCTCCAGAAAACTTATCTCCATACTGTTAAAACCAGCATTAGATCCCTCAGAATTATTAAAACGGGAAATAATATCACCTATTAATCCACCCCTAGAATAAGTAATGATATCAATAATTGCGTTTGGAGGTAACTGTTTGACCAATTCAAGTGTATTTTGAAGCGGACCTTTGGTTAATGTTTCATGTTGAAATCCAAATACATTATCTCCATAAGTTTTTAAAATATAATGCCACAGCTTGGTACCTCGAACATCTTCAAAAGAGCCTGTTGTAGATGAGTTTGTACCGTGTATAAATATAAGGCAGGGTTTGTTTACAGCAATTGTACCTGTGTTAGATAGTTGAAAATCTTTATCAATTCTTACTAATCCCGAAAATCCGGCTAATTGTCTATCTTGTAGATTTTCTGCTAGTTGTTTAATCGATTTTTTAACAGTCCCCTTTGTAAAAACATTAAAGATCTTTAATACCAAATCCTTTAACAGGCCCCGTGAGGTCTCTACCTGAGCCAGTTCTGAATCTATTCTGAAAATCTCCTCACCGTCACGATTGATCTGATTTCCATTTGGATAAAATTCATCAAGCGTAGTAGGAGAACATAGCCATCTTGTACCATCATCATAAACCAGTTCTACTAGATGATTCTCGTTGACTTCAATTATTTGTTCCACCCCACCTCTGGTGCGATCTGCAACATATACAGTTTTAATAGGCGTGAGTGAAGGATAATCAGAACCATCAACCTTAGCGGGACTTGCTAGTTTACTTGTAATACTAATTTTCATTGTTTCTGATACAAGAATATTAAACGAAAGATGATTATTAAAAAGAAGAGAAAGAGTACTTAACTATCTTAAAAAATATATGATCAAATTATATATTTAAAGCAGCCATACAACTAATGTAGTGAAGAGTTATATTCTTAAAAATAACTACTATTCGGTATTTTAGTTGTACATCATTTGCCAGTAAATTTAAAAGGGATAATAACTAATTAAAAAAGTCCAAATTTGAAAAGAACAAATCCATTATTTTGGAATCAATTTCCTATCCTTATTGATTTATCCACAATTTTATTTAATAACTCGTCCACTTTTCTGAGGGGGTACGGATCTTTATGTAAAAAACTATTCCCAACCCCTATTTTATCCTTCAGGAACAGGATATTTGATCTGCGATCTTCATCGGTTACATTTAAAAGATCTTCAGTGATAAGATAATCGTCTAAGCGTATTACAATGATTCTGTTTGGATCGTTCATTTGCCTGATCATTTCAATACTCTTTTTTAATTCGATATGGCAGGCATCACTTCTGAAGGAATTGATTGATGCGAAGAATAACATCCTATCTGCTTCTCTAACCATTTTATCCATGTAAACTTTATTAGACCCTAATGGTAAATCTCTTTCATATAGCTGGGCATCGATGCCCATTAGCATCAGCCTTTCGTAAAAGGTATTGACAATTTCACTATCGTCACTACTGTAAGATATGAAGACTTTCCTATGGTTAGGAAGAGGATTTAGCTCCAGAATATTTTTAAGATCCAAAAAAACATTGGAGTTCTGATAGAAATCGGTGGTCGATTTGCAAAATCTATAAAATTCATCATCAGATGGAAATAAATTTTTCTCTTTATTATCAATCAAATCGTGCTCTGTTGTGGCTAATACTCCATCGTCATATAATTTTTTAATTCTGATAATCGTCTCATTACCAAATTTAATGAGCTCTTTTTTTACGATATCTCTACTTTTGCCGTTAAATAAATTATGAATAAGGTCATCAGAATACTTAGAAAGTAATCTGTTGCACTGTAGTAAAAGGAAGGTCTGAGCGACGGGCTGATATTCATTCTCGTCAGACCTGCCTTTCGAGAATAAAACTTTTATAATATGATAAATGCCTTCAACAATCAGACTTTGTCGCATTTTATAAAATTGCATTTCTGTATCAGTATGCAATTTAAGCAGTCTATCATTTCCGCTAAAAAGAGAATTCGGTCCTTTTTTATAAATTATGTTATATTTACTTTCGGCAGTGATAGAGCATTTCAGTACTTCATCTTCGACATTATGTTGTAGCTCCAAAGAAAATTGGAATCTATCAGTAAGCACCAATTCTATAACCGCACCATTCTTGCTGCTTTTGATTTTACTTGATATATATTCAAATTCTTGTTCAGCGTATTCGCGGCAAATATAAAATATCAGTGGATTAGGAGATTCTATATTATTAAGCAATCTATGCATAATATCCGCATGAGGTAGGTAGAGTGAGAAACTGAAGGAAATACAATGATCAAAAAAATAAGATATTTCTTCAATATAATTGGTGTAGATAACCACATGGTACTTCTTTTCCTTCCAGTCCTTTTTTATTTCATTCTTTTCCTGTTCATTTAAATTCTCGTTATAGACCCTGAATGACGTATCCAGCCCATTCACATTAATAATCAGGCTATTGGAATGTTCTAAATCTGACCATTCTGCAGAGGGTAAAACTAAAGCAGCCAAACATTTTGTACTGTGAATGACTGGTATGATGGATGTTATGGAATCTCTATCTAAACCAAAATGAAAGTGGTTATCAATCAAATTAATTTTGCTGGCGCTAAACGGATAATCATACCCAATAATATTAAATCTATCATAAAAACCGACATCGTATATTTGTTTCATCTTTTTATTCAAAGAAGGATGCAATACAAAATACTGATACTCAGGGATCGGTTCGTTAGTCAATGAATACTGCCCGACGGGCAGAAATGTTTGCTTTAAAGTTTCTGAATTGTTATACAGGTCACTTTCTACTACTCCAATTAGTCCCAGTCGATAGAAATAAGAAAAAATGTTAGAGAATCCTTCTTCTTTAAACGACTGAGAGATCTTATACACTTCATCGTATTTTATGACATTGGACTTGACTCTAATACAAAATTGTTCAAAAATGTCCTCTTCAAATACGGGAATTGTCTCATCTTTCAATTGAGAAAATAACCGATAACTCTGTTCATTTATCATAGAACCAACTAAATTGGTATCCAAACGTTTAGCCGGGGGCACTTTTGCTATGCTTTGTCCCATCAGCATAATGTCCCTTGGTCGCGCGTAACTATGTCTATAGATAAATTCAAAAATATCTTCCATCCTTCTTTCACCTTTTTCATCCCAGATAAATTTATGTGGAACCTTGTCATATCCAAAAAAATTAATGAAAGGGTTCGGATCGTCCTTTAGAACCAAATCTTCCGAAGCAGTTAGTTTTATATTTTTAACAAAAATCTCTTTCAAATCTTCTTTTGTATACTTCAGAAATACACACAGTTCGTCTATTTGAAGCTTTATTGGGTCTTGAAAGTTGTTGTAAGCTTCACTACGAATAGTAGCAAAGATTTTAATATGAGAATTACTTCGACAAATATCACGGGCTACGCTAAGCAAAGCTACCTGGGCATTTATCCAGATAGACGCCCCTTTAATTTTTCCATCGCTTTGGGCGGTAAAGCCAACAAAACTATCAAAAGATTCATCAATATTATCAATAAAAACAGCAATCTGGTTTGCGGTAGAATTTTCTCGCAATTTCCTCACTGCTGGCTTAAGCTTAATAGCTACCAGAGAATGAAGCTTTTCGATTCGCCCTCTTTGATGAAGGAAAGCTCCAAGCACTTCACTCAATACACCAGTGTCGTCTCCAACCGCATTGATAATCTCCTTTGGAAGTTCGCTATTTTTAAATTGTTTCAATATCAGGGTATACAAGCAAAGTTCCCATGTTTTGTACCATATGGATCGCTCACTAAACTTTTGAATATCATTTTCAGATAGACTCAGATCATTACTGGTAAAACTTTCACATAGACTTCCCTCTGGTATAAATTTATATCCAAGACCGGCATCTCGCATTTGCTGGCTTTTAACTTTCAATAAAAATGTTTTGCCTATTCCTTTTGGGGCTACTATGAACATTTTTTTTGTGTCTGTTCCAAGAAAATCCCTAATATCTCTTGTCACCACCATCAAATTTGAGAAGTCGCCACCGATATCACCAGTATCAATTGTATTGGCATCAATATTCCATGCATTCATAGGTTCAGTTTAAAACTATAACATCTTAATCTTTACTAATCTAAATGGATCTATTCAGATTTTAAATGACAAGTTATTGCTATTGTTTTATAGGGTATCTGATCACCGGAGTTTATATTTTGACCAATGCAATTAACAGCTATTTACTTTATGTTTATTGATTGTTATGATCATTGAACGACAACTACCTCCAACCACTCCCGAATAAAAGTATTAAATGTGGCACCTTCTCTTGATTGACCAAAAGCCTTAATTTTAATCTTTTTTTCATCGACGCCGGAATTGACCAGGTAAGTCTTTAACGCCTGTGCACGTTGTTTAGCCAACTTTATACTATGTACTGATTTGGCTTGCGGAAAGTAAAAATCATCTAAGCCCCATCTTAATACCTTACGTTTACCGCTATCTTCTGTCACAGCTATTTTTGAACTATAAGAACGTATTTCTATGGACTTATCACTTGACCTGAGAACGTTAGAAATTTCATCTATTAATGGATAGTACATGGTAGACAATACGGCGCTATCAAATTCAAATACAATTATGCAATGTTCACCCATGCTAGCAGGTCCGGTCGGGCTAGTTTCATTTTTTATAGAGTGATTTAAAATTCCTTGTCTTGCATCCTGTCTTTTCAGTTGCGTTTCATATTCACTTATATAAAGCCGTTCGTCCTTGGCTAGTTGATTTATGAAATGTCGCAAACTATCCACCTTATTATACAGATATTTTCCATCTGCATCTCCGATACGCAGATCGCCTAGCGATTTTGATAAATTTCCATTTAAAATCTGTTTTTCCTTTTGTGAACGAATCAGATTATTTCTCGCAGTATCATATTGAAGTCTCACTTTTTGTAGATCAATTTCTATTTTAATAAGCGAATCATTTTTTAGTTTCAACTTTGCAGTTTCGATGTTCATTTTTTTATTTATTTCACGCATACTATTCGTGAAATAATAAAACGTAATCATAAATATAAGAAGAACTACCACCAGTGTTATTAGCGCAGATATTACGGATTGCCTGATTCGCAAACACTGCCTTGTGTAAGTTAGGGAATTGATAAGAAGATCAACAAAATTTTGGTCCACTACCCCATTTAGCATAGTCTCATCTGGAATTATATTAACTGGCAGACCAATTACAAGATGCTTCCAAACACTAGCTTCTGCAATGGTACGTCCAATAATTATAATTGGCATATTCATTTTAATAAACAACTCGATCTCTTTTTGGACTTCATGAGAAGTTTGTGAAGCTATTGTAGAAATGACCACCAGTACATTTGCTGAACTTAATTGCCTCAAAACCGTTTTGGGGGTTATCTTTCCAGGCTGAGAAGTATGCATATCCAAATAACAAGAATATTTTTTTTCTTGTAATAAATTTGATAATGCAGTGGCATAAAATCTTCCATCAAGGTGGCTATAGGAAACAAAGAAATCACTACCTGATAAATATGCATTATTTATACTCCACTTTATCATGATAACATACTGTTTTAATTGCACTTATGGCGCTCACTAATATATTATAAAATTATTAAAGACCAAGCAACAAATAGGTGTCCACTTGAATAATCCTACAATAATCATTAAAAATGACCTATTAAAGGGGAGAAGCTGCCTATCAGTTTGGCTTCGAACATATGCAACCCTTAAGTAAGTTGTTTAAATTGAAAACCCAGTTATCTCCATTAGAATTTAGGACGTTGCAATTAACAAATGTATGCTGCACCAACTGTCGAGGAGCTCGATAATCAACAAACAAGAAGCACACTGAGAACAACGGAAAAATCTAAACAGCTCTTCCTATCCTTTGGACTTACAGCGAGTTACACCTACAATAATTTGGTCTTTACGTTTGTCCCTGCGGGCTTTGATTTTGCCACTTCCAGTTTGGGAAACGATTGGATATACAATAGAAAAAGATGATGGGGTTTTGGTATTGGTGTAGACCCGAAGATCTTTTCGACCATATTAAACAAATAAGGCAAGGATAATAATATTACAAACTTATCCTACATTTATATTTTTTGGTTAACCATGGACGACAGTTTCTTTTTAAGCCCCACTCAGATCAACAAATTTGATGAGATTATCGACGTAATCTTCAACCATGGTTTAAGCAAGGAAGTTCTGGCAGTAGAAAACACCGGTGATATCATATATTACCTTGATCAGCATGATAAAGTAAGGGACTTGAATGATCCTGAACTCAAGAAGGCTGTCTTAACAATTATTAAAGCCATGCTTGATACAGGAGAAGTAGAACTTGATTTCGAACACTCGTGGGTCCGGGAAGTAAAATCTGATCCACCTAAAAACGAGGAGGATATATTTAATTTTTTAAATATCTATTGGGACATAGATGACGCTTTCGGATTGGCTAAAATTCATTTAGTATGGTTCAAAAGAAAGGGTCAGTCTTTTTAACGATCAGTAAGCAAGCCTGCAACCGCTTCTACCTTTCTTATCATTTTGGCTACAACATACTCCGATTTCGCTACGTGGTACTTGTGGTAATACCGGAGATTTGACTCAATCAAAATATACAAAATGACAAAGACAATTTTTATAACCGGTGCTTCGGCAGGGATAGGTAAAGCCACAGCGATATTTTTCGCCAATAAAGGATGGAAAGTTATTGCAACCATGCGCAAGCCAGAAAACGAGAAAGAACTAGATCTTTTAGACAACGTAACTTTATTGCCACTAGATGTAACCAATCCAGCGCAAATTAAAGAAACTACACAGCAAGCTTTGGCTTTAGGAGATATTGATGTAGTATTTAACAATGCCGGTTATGCTTTATTAGGTGTGCTGGAAGCCATTACCGACGAACAGGTAGTTGCACAGATGGAAACCAACTTTCTGGGTGTAGTCCGTGTAACACAGGCTTTCATCCCATACTTCCGTGAAAAAGGTGCAGGGCTGTTTATCACTACAGGATCTTCTGCCGGCCTAATGGCATTCCCGGTAAGTTCTATGTACAATGCCACCAAATGGGCACTGGAAGGTTGGAGTGAAAGCTTATCTTATGAATTGAGCGAAATCGGTGTAGGTATTAAAACCATTGAACCCGGCCTTGTTGCAACTGAGATAGCAGACCGGACTATTTTTGCTACCCATCCGGCTTACGAAAGTTTGACAGCCAAATTTATGGCACTGATAGAACATGGTGAAGGTGTAACTACAGCAGAACAGATTGCGGAAGTTGTTTACGGTGCGGCTACAGATGGAACAGATACGCTGCGTTATGTTTGTGGTGAAGACGCAAAAGGCCTGTATGCACAGCGCCTGGCTAATGGTGATGAAGCTTTCCGTAAAAGTATTAAAGACATGCTGGGAGTTTAATAAAAAATGACATTACCGGTAAATATTTTTCATCATATTTACCGGTAATACTTTATCATATAGTATTATGGAAAATCGAACCAAACTGCGTGTATTTAATTCTATATCCGAAATGCTGCATGTTTTTGGATTACCGGAAGCGTCTCATCCTCTGATAGCCCTACTGGATTACAGCAAAGTACAGATCACAGCCGAAATGCTAAGAAAGCCTTTTATAATGGATTTCTACAACATCACTTATAATGAATCGGCAGGTTGCAGGATGAGATACGGACAAACCGTTTATGATTTTGTAGAGGGTGGAATGTTTTTTACTTCGCCCGGACAACCGCTTACAGGTATAGAAACAGCAGATTCAACAGCTGGTTTTACGTTACTGATCCATCCCAACTTCCTGCGCAACTATACGCTGGACACCAAAATTAAATCTTACGGATTTTTCGATTATTCGGTAAATGAATCATTGCATCTCTCGGGTAAAGAAAAAGCGATTATTCGCACTATTAGCCAGAATATCAGCGATGAACTGGAAACAGCAATAGATGATATCACCCAGGATGTACTGATATCTCAGATAGAATTAATGCTCAACTATAGTCAGCGGTTCTACAGGCGTCAGTTCATTATCCGTAAACCATTAAACAATGCACTGCTCGAAAAGCTGGATAAAATACTGGATACCTATTTCAATGACCAAACCGCATTAAAACTAGGCCTACCCACCGTTCATTTTCTTGCAGAACAGCTAAACATATCACCAAAATACTTAGGCGATATGCTGCGCAGTTTAACCGGGCATAATACCCAGCAGCATATTCATTTAAAACTGATAGAAAAGGCAAAAGAGATATTGACGGTTAGTGAGTTGACTGTAGGAGAAGTTGCCTATCAGCTAGGCTTTGAACATCCGCAATCTTTTAGTAAGCTGTTTAAATTGAAAACCAAGCTATCTCCGCTGGAATTCAGGGCAAGTTTTAATTAGTATGCCCCTCTTCATACCACAACCATTTGGTATTTTCCTTTACCAGGGTCTATCCCTTTTCAGGATTAGGGTAGCGCTGTTTGTGATTTTTATTTAAATCATTGAGCAGAGCTTCTCCTCAACAAACCTTCATCTTAACCCACTTTCGTTTATTGAAAAAGCATATACGCTATATATTTAAGTTGATTACATACAAACAATTGCGATAGAATTTCTGTTTAATAGAAATAACTTAACAATCGAATTGATGAAAAAATCTATCTTGTTCTTAGCCGCCTTCGGCTCAATTATTTTTACCGCTCCCGGCGTATCCGCTCAAATCAAACTGAATTCCAAAGGAATAGGTGCAGTAGGTAAAGGTGTAAAAGCCGTAACGTTTTCTGATGCTGATGCCGCAAAGCTGGCAAGTGAAGCAGTTTCGTATATGGATACTCACAATACTGTGGCCGGAGCAGCAGATCCCTATACCGTAAGGCTCAAAAAGCTATTTGCAAAACACCAAACTGAAGGAGGATTAAACCTTAATTTTAAAGTTTACAAAGTAAGCGATATTAATGCATTTGCTTGCGCTGATGGTAGTGTCCGTGTTTTCTCTTCACTAATGGATATCATGACAGATGATGAGCTGTTGGGAATCATCGGCCATGAAATAGGCCATGTTGCAAATAAAGATTCTCGTGATGCGGTAAAAAGCGCCTACAAAAGAGAGGCATTAACAGATGCAGCATCTTCTCAGTCTGGTGTGGTAGCTAAATTATCAGAGACGCAGCTAGGTGCATTTGCCAATGCAATATTAGAAAGTAAATATAGTCGTAAACAGGAAAGCGAAGCGGATGACTATGCTTATAATTTTATGAAACAGCACAACTATAAGGTAACTGCCTTAGCCAGTGCTTTTAATAAATTTGCTGATATGGATAAATCATCCGGAGCAAAAAAGAGTAAATCAGAAAAAATGCTGAGCTCTCATCCTGATAGCGCCGCACGTGCTGAGGACGTGATGAAAAAGGCAAAGAAAGATGGATTAGCCAAATAGTAATGTTTATGAGTCATCATAAGCGTGCATCTTACGTTTTGTAAGTTGCACGCTTATGATGATTCTTAGTCTGTTAAACTCATAAATATTCAGATGAAATACCTTTTAATTATTGCCTCTCTTTTATATTCAGTTAGCCATGCCCAGGTAAAGGTGAAACCTGTCAGAACAGGATCACATGCCTTTACGATCCAATGGATCAGTTTTAACAGCACTACTCCTGGCAAAGTGGTAATAAAAAAGATTGGCGATGACGAATACAGTATCCAGGGTGAACAAAAAGATAGGAAAACGAAAGAATACGTGTCTATTAACGGGACTTTTTTGAACCAGGGAAGAATTTTAAAATTTAACGGGAAGATCATTTCCAAAATAAATTCAATCAATGGTGGCCAGCCTTGCGAACTTACCGGTCTGTCTATTTTTAAAGCAAGTGGAAAACGCCAATATTGGAGGCTGCAGCAAATGCTCAATTGCGACGGGGAGACAACCGATTATATAGACATCTACTTTTAAGTATTAGCTGGTGTTGTGGCAAACAATGTAGTATACTGTATTGCCAGTTTACGTGATACGATCTTAAGGTCCACTCACTCTAGTACACTTGAAGCTGTCTCTCATTTAAGAAACAAGGTAAGTAAATTTTAATTAAGCTCCTTTTCGGTAATTCGGAAGAACAGGTGCCCAACTCCAATTACTTAGTTGGTTTGATTTTATCTATGTGAAGCGTGAAATTAATTAAGAACTCGATGAAAGTAAATAAAGAAGAAGAAATCGAGAAATTCAATAATTGGATAATGGAAATGGACGACCGGCTAGAACCATTATTAGAATACGCAGAAGATCATGGCTATACTCTGGATTACAGTTTGGATAGTCTTGCTATTTTTGAGGAGTTCGTTAAACATGAAAAGATCAACTTCGATCATGACTACTTTATCACTTGTGCCCGCTATCTTGGAGAAGTAGTTAGGATTAATTTTAATGGTCAATGGGACTTTGACATCGACGATCCTCGTTCACTTTACTATAGAAAGCCAGTGATCAGCAAATATTCAAAGTATGATACACTTTTTTCTCCAATTAACATTTTGAAGAATTATACACGAGAATATAAGCAAGGGTTATTACTTAGAGCAATTAAGGCTACTACAGACCCTGAACCGTTTAATCTAGATAAATATCCGACTGAGGACTAAGACAGAGATAGCCCGTCATTTATAACGTATTAGGCATTAGAACTCTACAATTAGTGAAGGAAGGATTAAAAATTAATAGGAGAATCAAAGCTAAAATAAATTCAATTATTGTTGGTAAACCTTGCGGACTTACCGAACTATTAATCTTTTTAACAAGTATTAAATTGATAAGATTCCAGCCTTAAGCAAATGCTAAATTGCGACGGGCAGATCTAAGCACTTTTAATCTAGATGAATATCCAACTGAGGAAGAAGAACCACCAGAAACGAAAGAAGAATTCGAAGTGTGGCTTGCTACGATGGGCGACAGGCCTGATCAATTAATAGCATATGCAAAAGATAAAGGCTACCAACTTGATTATACATTGGATAGTCTTGATACTTTTAAGGAGTTTGTTAAAAGTGAAAAGATTAATACTGATCAGGCTATGTATAACGCTTCTGGTCTTTATCTGGGAGAAGTGGTAAGGCGAAACTACAAGGATGACTGGAGCTACTTATTAAAGCCTGTCTCACATGGATAATACATCTATAGCATAAATGATCTATAAAATGATTGGCAAAGAAAACCAAGCTCTGCTCATCGCTAATCGTCTGATGAGAACGGATGATGAAATTAGCCTATTTGAAGCAGCAATCAACAATATATTTGAAGAAAAGCAGATTGAAATAGTACCTCTCCTATTGGAAGGATTTGATGATCAAACTGCGGAGGAAGAAGTAATGTTTTCCTTGATTCATGCAATAGAGTATTTCGTTAGCCAGGATGGCATGAAAGAATATATAAAAATTGTATTTGAAAATTTTCATGTGCTATTTCCCCACGCAAAACGCTGGGCTGAAATAATCCTGTTAAGATTAATAAACACTGAAGAATCATTTAATCAGATCCAGGAATTTATTCATTATATAAAAGCAGGTGATAAGCTTGAGATAAAAGAAATTATAAAAAAGTTAATAAATCGTAATCCAGATAAATTTAAAGAAAAAGGCGAAAGGTTGTTATCACTTATACGATAATGTAGAATACTGATATCCTCCTCCTTTGGCAAACAATTCTATTCCGGTAAAAGTCAGAATAATATAGAAACCGCTACAGAAAAATCATTTAAAACTATGTAGCTAAAATAGTTTTAAGTTGTATTTCAAGATGGGACATGCCAACAATTGCACCATTGCCAAGCTCCATTATTGGAGTAGCAAATACTGTATTTCTATATGTTTGTGATTTAACCGTCACATAGTCGAAGTATTTAGGAAGATCTTGTGCGGTTTAAAGTCTATTGGGGATAAATGTCCCACGGTTAGCTGGTATTGCTGCAAGTGTGGGTAAAGTGTTGAAGAGCGTCAGCGATTACTTCTCCCAGCCGCATAAACTCATTCCATTTTTCCTGGCTTTTTGCTCATCACTTTTTAACAATTTAAATTGACAATTACTTAATCCCCGGCAGGTCTCAGAGTAATGATACTTTTTGGTATGCTGATTATTACAGATGTAAACCGTCTTTGGTCCGTTGGAGTAAAAGGCAGTTAAAAGGAGATAAATTGAGAGTGTTAATATATTCATGTTATCAAAAATAGTGTAATTTGATATGATTTTATTTAAGGAAAACCGTAGAGAGATTTGCCGTATCGGCCACCTTACTTCCGTTGCTGAATGTAAACCAGATAATGGCATTCTGCGTGAAAGTAAGGTTAGCTAACGTGGCACACACCGAGAACATTAATTGTAGGAATTCATGTTATTTTGAACTAAATCCTTGAGCAGATCGTTTAATCTACAAGACAAAATTATCCTAATCAAGCTTTTATTTATTACGGGAATCCCTAAACGCTTAAATAACTTTTTTGTCTTTACAGTACGCGATGAGTTGCTCGTTACTGGAGATATTAAGAGATGTTTTAATAGCGTTAAGCCGTTTTTCAACGCTGCTTAATCCAGAAGGTTTGATGTTATTTTGTTGTAAGTACGCAGGAATATTTTTTTGTGGCGTGCCATTACAAAGTAATGTGATGATTTGAATATCGAAAGCCTTAAAATCGTAAGAATTATCTACTCTTTTTCGCCTGACTAAGTCGGCCGAGCGATATTTCATGTTTTTGGAAACCGCATCTATAGCGCGTTTTAGATCGTCTGCATCATATCGCGCTTTACGAACATACGCATCAATGTCGAGGTCGTCGAACAATTCATCAACTACGTTAATATTATTTTCAAGAGAAAAAACGATAACCTTTAGGCTTGGTTGCACAAATTTTACCGCTTTGATCAGTTCTTTCCCACCTGTAATCCGCTGGATATTTTTATCCTCGTCAAAAGACAGGTCAGTAATCATTAGGTCAAAAGGTTGATCCTGACGAATTCCTATCTGTACCAGCGCTAGTGCTTCATCGCAATAAGATCGGAACTCTCTTTGGTATACCCCGATATCGTCCAGCGTTTTACGCACAGAAATATTGGCGTGTTCGTGATCTTCTGCAATAAGTACTTTCTTGAACATATGGTTTTATCTTTAGTAAATCGGGAAAGTGATATTAATCTCCAATCCTCTTTCTGGTATACTGTCAAAAGTAACAGTACCACGAATACTTTTTATACGGTTTTCCGTATTTGTCAAACCATTACTTTTAATACTATTTTTTAGGCCGACTCCATTATCAGAATACAACATGCTGATACAGGCATCTATCCGCTGCAGCTTTATTACTACAGAAGTAGCATTACTGTGTCTCTTCATATTGGTCATAAGCTCTTGCATAACTGTATAAAACTCCGTTTTTGCTTCTTCAGTAATATCGTCCCACAATTCGTCATCATTTCCAACAATTAGGATTTCAGTTTTTGCTGAAGAATACGACTGCAGCATTTCGGATAGTAGTTCGGCATAATCGTACTGAGTGGCCGACTCCTTAAAGTCATAAGAAATATCACGGGAAATATTATACAGGACTTCCAATTTATCAACCAGGGTACCCCTATTCATATTTGGATTGTTATCAACTTCTGACATGACATGATAAACCCTATTAGCTACCTTATCGTGAATTTTCTTTACATATTTCAGCTCCGTCTTTTTGACTTCCAGTTCCTTTTCCTGCTGATCGATCTTTTTACGTTTCCTATACCAGAAGTAACCCAATAATAAAACCAGCACTAAAATTGCCAGGATAAAATTCTTTCGCAGAATATCACTTTTCTTCTGAATATTTTCAGCCCGAGCGCTGAGTAGATCAGCTTTATGTTTTTCTGTTTGATACCGAATCAGTGCAAATTGGTTCTTAGCTGCCCCCCTGGCCTTTTGTAGGCTATCGCTAAGGTTTTGATAACGATCAAAATATATCTTAGTTTCTGTTAGAGGACTCAACTTGATCATTGTCTTCAATGCTTGAAGCTGGTCATCAGCACTATTAACTTCTTTAGCAACATTGTAACTCTTCTTAGCATAAATTAGAGAGGAATCAGAAAATTTGTTTTTGTGGTATTCGGCAAGGTGTAAATAACTGGCATTTTGTCCGATTAAATCTTTCTCAGCTATACGAATCTCTAGGGCCTTTAAAAAATCAGGAAGTGCGTTATAATTGGGATTGATAAGCCACTTATTATAAGATATATTAGTTAATGCTCTGGCATATTCTTTTTTATTATCACTGGCGCCACTTAAAATTCGATTGTATATGTTTATCGATGACTTATAATCACGCAGGTCCTGATACGTAGTAGCCAGATTATTCAAACAAACATTTTTGCCCAAGCTGTCCATAGCAAACTTAATGGCAGATTTATAAAAGTCTAGCGCATTTTTATAATCGCCCAACTTCTGTGTAGCTATACCAAGATTATTATAATTTGAACGAATATAAATGAATTGGTCTTTCTTCTTTTGATTAAAATAACCAATCGCATTCAGTGAAATTTCCTGTGATCCAAAATAGTCGCCGTTATCATTTGAGATGATAGCCATATTTACCATGCATATCCCAGCATGCATACTGTCTTTTCTTTGCAAAAAAAGATCCTTGGCTTTGATAAAAGATCTAAAAGCACTATCCCCTACGCCTTTCCCAAGGTAATCGTATGCTCGGTCGTAATACAGGTTATCTTCTTTCTTTGCATTCTTAATATGATCTTTGCAGGAAAGAAAACATAAGACAATAAATGCCAACAGATATAAATTTTTCAAGCGCTATTTTTTTACCAAAATATAAATTTATTTGGCTTACTATCAAATTATTTACTGAATTATAATTAATAATAAAATCTGTCTTATCAAATTAGTTGATTAGTTAGCTCATCTATAACGTTAAATAACCGTTAACAAGCCGGGTATCCTTTCCAAAATAGTATAAAAGTAGGGCAACAAAGTCGCCCTACTTATTAAACTATCCCTTAGGTGGAGGTAATTGGCCTTGATCGCCACCAACAGTTGTTGGCGGAGGTGAAGGTACATCTTGCGTAGTTACTGTACCATTAGACGGAGATGTCAAACCCAATATCAGGGTAATTAATAATTGAAAAAACATAACTCAAAAACTTTAGAATTGAAATACTTTGCAGGTCCCCACGACCATTCGTGGGGGTTGCTGCGGTGGTAAATCAGAAGGCCTTCTGAAATTTTTGGGAAGTATGAGATTCGAACGCGGGAGCCAATAACTGCTTCCCAAACCGGTCATTAACTACCGCGCCTTTATCTCTTTTTGAAATCAGTTTTGTACATTTAAAATCTGATAGCTAATCGATTCCGTGCTGATTTCTGATACAAACATATGGACATGTAAATGATTAACTATCAGAGGATTCCGAAGATTCCAATCATTCCATTGGGATTCCGGAAATTCCTAAGAGATTCCGGAAATTCCATCTAAATAATTACTCTTAATGAATTTGAATACGTTTGAGCAATACACAGAAGCAGTAATTCTTGCATATGAAAGCAAAAAAAAGGATGGTAAACTACCTAGTTATTTACAGCATCATACGCCTGCAAATCTGAAGAAGGAATTTGTGGATGAGTTTCCTCGCAGGTATAAGCCTCAGGACAAAAAGATTTTTAAGTTACTGTTGGGAACTGCAGAAAATGCAGAAGAATATTATCAAAAGATCAGGGCATCGGATTCAGATATATTCCGCCCTTTGAATTATTATTTACATGGAAATATTGTCAGACCTAGAGACGTAACTATTTATCTCTTGGCTTGGCTGATTGATTTTGAACCGCGGCCATTTCAACCAGGAATGATTTATCAGCCAGGTTTACCGGAAGAAGAAGTGACAACAGGAGCGGATGGTCCCCAGCCAGAATCTGAAAATAATAAAAGCTTTGGCAAACTTCAAAACACCCTCGACGCAAACGTGCTCATCACTCCCAACACTAAGGTTTTAGAAGAAGAGGTAGTTTCCCGGCAACGCCTAGATGGCGTGAATCCTGTTACATGGATATTTGGTATTCCAGTCAAATTTAAAAGAACCATCATAGCATTTTGTGCAACAGTAGCAGTCCTCGCAAGTATATATGTAGCGTACATTCTAAAACCACATGAATGTATGTATTGGGATGGGGACCAATATCAGGCGATAGCCTGTGACCAAAAAGTTGAAGGCGCATCTACAATTGCATTAGATCCTGTCAGATTAGACGAAGTAAAGAGAATCACAAATATGTCAGCCATTACCCGAAAAGATATCGGGAAGATATATTATTCGAAAGAAAGTGGGAAAGTGGAGTTTTATACGGGCAGCGGTGAAAATCCTGCAGATACCCGAAAAAGGCTATTACCGATGACTGAGCATATATTTGAAAAGTATGTTTTGGGGCTGGCAGTTTCACAATAATGCAAAAAGCCCGGCAAATACCGGGCTCTTTTAGCGTTATTTTTTAAGTATTCACAGCCAATCTGTGAGGTCAATCCTATTAGGATCTTGTATGGTTGGAAGCTGATCACATCAAATCGTTCTCTCGGTTACCTTTCCTATCACATCCCCCCCCTTTTGTGTTTTCTTCACTGTGAGTAAAAAATTATGACCTGTAGCTCTAAATAAAATATTGAGATCGGCTGTCTGTTCGTTGTTCTTAAATTCTAGTATTTCTACAAGCGGCACAGGATGATAAATATCCATGGTGGAAAGAAGTTTATCAATATCTGTATGAGCAGGCAGTATCAAACATTGTTGACCATTGACCGAAACTGATTCCTTTAAAGGATATTTAATTTTTGCCAATAACTGTAAAGGCTGATTATAATATGCTGCAGCCATTGGTTGTTTTTAAAAATGTATCCTAAAGAAAAAGTCAAAATTTTAGGGTATTCATTATTCTGAATAGTTGATTTATTATTATCGATACAACCCAACAACATGAACGATGTCATAAGAAGGATTAAAAGTCTATTTTTCATATAATTTGTAAGAATATTTTCTGCGCCCTCATCCTCCATGACCTCGAAAAACTTAACCTGGCTTAAATTTCTACTTTACAAAAGCCAGAATATAGTTTTAATGGGTCCATACCTGTGTTACCAATAGCAACAAAACTCCCATTTTTGCTTACAATTAACTTATCATAGTAAAACAACGTTTGTCCGCGGTTAACTAATGAATACCTCTCCATCTTCAGGCACAAAGCACTGATCATCAAAATTATTAGCTGCAATAACTTGCTTTGTTAGTTGTCTACTTTCTGCGGAATGGTTTACAACTTCCATATGAATCACATATTTTCTGGAATAAGGCGCATAATTACAAACTGTGATAATATCCTTGGTGTCCATGACAATTGGATCGCCAGTTACAAACCTTGCTCCTCCACCGTTTAAGATTATATGTTTCGGTTTGAATAGATCAAGTGATCGTTTTACTTCCTCGCACCAAATCGTATCCCCGGCGATGTATACATCATCTGCTCCACTACAAATTATGTATCCGGAGACCGGCCCCAGGCGTTTGCCTATTTCAGCAGTACCATGTTGTCCGCCGGTACGTTTGATTTGAATTCCTTCCCATATCAGCTCCTTTTCAATGGCAAACACATTGGTAAAACCTTGCGCACAAATCGTTTTCAGATCTGCTGGCTGGCAATATACCAACACATCTTTTGCCAAAAGAGCCCTTGCTGCCGGATCCCAATGGTCGTTATGCAAATGGGTTAACAATACAGCGTGCGTTCGGGAGATGATGATTTGTAATTCTGCGGAACTTAAAGGAAGATCAACTAGAGGATTGAGCAGTGTATTTGAGGTATTCTGTATAGGTGGATAACTGTTCTTTGGTGCCAGCATAGGATCTATTAATATGTTTTTATCATTCAGTGATAAGATCAGACAGGCATTACGAATTAGTTGTATTTTCATGGTTAAGTCCTTAGATTTGAGAAAACAAAGATGGAGGTGATTACTAACAATCACAAGAAATTCACCTTTAAGTAACCTATACACTCTTTGGTAACCATGGAACCCTATAATTTTAAATACTGCGGTTTAAACGTAACGTTGAATACCCTCTCAGGTAAATGGAAGGCTGTTATCCTTTACCAACTGTTTAACCATGGTGAGATGCGGTTTACGCAATTGTGGCGTATCATTCCAAAGGTTACCAAAAAAGTACTATTGGAACATCTGAAACAAATGGAAAATGCACAGCTCGTTGCGCGTAATGTGAAAAGCGGCTATCCACCAGAAGTATATTATAGCCTTTCAGACAAAGGCAGGGCGCTAGGTCCGGCTCTAGTGGCGCTGGATAGCTGGGCAAATGAGCATGCTCCCGAGGATGTTAAATTGCTCCGCAGTAAAAACAAGGCTCACTCAGTCCTGGTAACAGAAGAATAAATAGTGTCTTGATTATGGGTGCTAGAATTTACCTGCTCCCATAATATTACCTGCAGACTTTACTTTTGTGATTATCCCCTCAATCGATTACATTTGAGTTAATCGCCTATTTTAAATCCTTTTACCATGCACAGCATTAACAGGGATTTATTTCCGGCGTTTTATAACAGAACCATCTTTATGCAGGAAAATATATTACCAAAATTAGAAGCTTCGAGAAAAGAATTGCTTGATCTCGGCATGCGTAATCCATTGTTAAATTATAAAACGCCAAAGGCACGCGGACTGCAGATTGTTCAGGAAAAGTCCGCTTCGATTTTTGAGATCCTGGTTAAACAGAATAAAGCAATGACCTTTCTGGGCCGCCCTGGAAAGGATGACGATGATGAAATACTGGAAATTCCCGAATTAACGGAGGAGGAATTGCAGGATTCTTACAACGATACACGCTTGCAGACGCAGGAGAATGAGCAAAAACTGCAGACGAAAATCCTGAATACATATTATTTTGCAAGGACGAGTATTGAGGAGCAGGGTGTAAATATCCTGTACCTGTCGCTGGGGATGCTGAACTGGTATGAAAAGGGCAATACAGAAG
>Ga0247815_10000087_pt1 | contig 67155 bp, 66 predicted proteins | sample UWRJL194509B1_FD_181014 | JGI IMG/M metagenome (GOLD analysis project Ga0247815, IMG submission 181014) | Plant litter microbial communities from Arlington Agricultural Research Station in Wisconsin, United States - UWRJ-L194-509B-1 | ecosystem: Environmental > Terrestrial > Plant litter >... | reverse complement strand
TGATATCGTTGCTTTCATTCCTACTCGTCACCTTGAAAAAGAAGACGGAAAGAAATTGAAAAAAGGTGATACTGCTGATTTCAAAGTAATCGAATTCAACAAAGAATTCAAAAGAGTAGTTGCTTCTCACACTGCTATCTTCCGTGAAGAAGAAGAGAAAAACGTGAAAGCTGCAACTGAAAATACTTCATCTAACTCTTCTACAAATGCACCAGCTGCAACTTTAGGAGACAACAATGATGTATTAGCTGCATTAAAAGCTAAAATGGAAAAAACTGAGAAAAAATAATTCTTAGATTTTTTATAAATAGAAAGTCCCACAGCAATGTGGGACTTTTTTTATGCTTTTTTGTTTCAGGTTTTCCTTGTTTCAGGTTTCAAGTTTTTTTTATTATAACCAGTTTTTCAAGCATAGCCCGCGGTTTCAACCGTGGGAGACGATTGGTGATATACATGATGCTCCAGTGGTTAAATTGCTGGTTATGTTTATATTATGGAGACGTAGAGATACATCAGTGTGTCTTTATTGTTTGGAATTTGGAATTTTATAATTGGAATTTTAAGGAGCTATTTCCTGCTCTCCGCTGTATCTTTTCCTGGCTAAAGAAGCCAGAAAAAGGATGCCGCTTCGATCAGGGCTATGACACCTGTTTTCATAAGAAGTTAATCCATTGCTAATAGGTCCTTTTCTTCAGGAGTGTAATAATCAACAATTGAATAAGAATTTATTCCTGTTATTTTCATTTCATCCAAAATGTCGACTAAGTTACCATAATTTGAACTTTTGCTGGGCTTAATAATGACAGTAAGTCCTCTTCCAGGTTTACCAAGTTGCGCTGAATACTCTAAAACTTTTTTATTTTTTTCTAATAATTCCTTTCTGATGCCGCTTTTGCCGTATTGGACTTCTTTAGGCGCATCAATAGGAACAAATAGTAATCCAGTGTAAGTAATTATTCTGTTTTTATCATCTAAAAGTAGTGTCATGATTCGTCTTTCGTCTGGCATATTGCAAGTTACATGGTACTCTTGATCAATACAATCGGGCCTTCCATATTCCATTACTTTTGGTTTAGACAATTCGCCCACAACCATAAAAAAAATAATCAGCAAAAAAGAAACACTGACCATTGCGGTTAAATCGACTCTTGAATTTAACTTTTTGCTTCTAACTTTTTTAGGGAGATTTTGCATGGTTTGAAATATTTATTTAGATGCTAATAATTTTGATTCTTCAGTACTAAATTCATTAACGACTGCATAAGTTTCAATTTTAGCAATAGCCATTTCATCCAGAATATCTACCAGATTTTTGTAATTGCATTTTTTACTTGGTTTTATAATTACAATAGGTCCAGTCTTTGATTTTCCCATTGCCGCCGCATATTCCAAAATGGTTTTCTTGTGATTGAAAATTTCTTTACGGATTCCATTTTTACCATAATTTATTTCCTTTGGACTTTCCAATTCATATGCTAAAAGTCCTTTATAGAGTATTATTTTGTTCTTTCCATCTAATAACACTGTTATAATACGATTATTATCTATACCAGCACCACAACTAATAACACCATTCCATCCATAGTTTTTTTCAGGCAGACTTAAATCCATAATTTTAGGTTTAGACAATTCGCCCACAACCATAAAAAAAATAATCAGCAAAAAAGAAACACTGACCATTGCGGTTAAATCGACTCTTGAATTTAACTTTTTACTTCTAACTTTTTTAGGGAGATTTTGCATAATAAATGAGTTTTGAATTTAAATTTAGTAATAAAAAAGAAACAAAATTCATTATCCTGTCAAAATATTAAAAAATAAATTTTGTCATTAAAGTCTTGTATGACAGTCATATTTGAGAATTTGTCAATGATTTTTAAACTTATTTCTCTTTTTCACAAAACCAAATCGAATAGTAACGCGTAAATGACATTATAACTTAAAATATTAATTATGAAAACTAGAAAATTTTTAGCCACAGCAATTTTAGCATTAGCATTCGGATTTACATCTTTCGCTCAAAAAACAGTAATGGTTGGTGGAGCAGCAATGTATCCTAACAAAAATATTATTGAAAATGCCGTTAACTCAAAAGATCACACTACATTGGTTGCTGCTGTAAAAGCTGCAGATTTAGTTGAAACTCTAAAAGGTAAAGGACCATTCACCGTTTTTGCTCCAACAAATGCCGCTTTTGATAAATTACCAGCAGGAACTGTTGAAACTTTATTAAAGCCAGAAAACAAAAAAATGCTTCAAACGATCTTAACCTATCATGTTGTTGCAGGAAAAATGAATTCAACTGCTATTGCAAAAGCAATTAAAATGGGTAAAGGAAAAGCTGCTCTTAAAACAGTTAGTGGTGGTACTTTAACAGCCTGGATGGAAGGAAAAGATTTATACATTACGGATGAAAACGGAAATAAATCTAAAGTAACAATTGCAGATGTGAACCAGTCAAATGGTGTAATTCATGTAGTAGATGCCGTATTGTTACCAAAAAAATAAAATTCACTACAATACCAATATTAAATTCAAATTCCAAATTCCAACCTTAAATTGGGATTTGGAATTTTAAATATGAGGACTTTTAGATTTATCGTTTCGCTGTTAATGTTGATCCCGCAGAAGCAGCAATCACACAGACTACAGCCGCGATTTCATAAAAGTTTAGTTTTTCCTGTAAGAATATAAAAGCGCATATAGAAGCCGCTGCAGGCTCTAAACTCATCAATATGCTAAACGTTCTTGGCGGCAATTGACCCAAAGCTTTCATTTCGAGTGTAAACGGAATTGCACTGGATAATAAGGCAAGCGCAATCCCCATTCCGAAAAGTTTTGGAGTTAGGTTTGCAAGTCCGTTTTCGTAAAATCCAAAAGGCAGAATTAAAATCGCAGCAAAAAGCATTCCTGTTGTTACGGCATCGCCATCTTTCATAATTTTGGAGATTTTACCTCCTAAAACAATATAAGCCGCCCAAAGGCCTCCTGCAACAAGTGCAAATAAAACTCCTAAAGGATCAATTTTATCATTGCTCCAGGGCGCGATTAAAACAATTCCTGCAGCAGCCAATAAAACCCAGCAGTAGTCAATTAATCTTCTTGAACCAATTATTGCAACCAATAAGGGACCTATAAACTCTAAAGTAACGGCTAAACCAATTGGGATTCTTTCGATAGCGAGATAAAAAATTAAATTCATAGCGCCCAATGACAAACCATACGGAGCTACGATTTTCCACTGTGCGAGGGTAATTTCTTTTAAATTCGGCCGATACGCCAGTAATAAAATCAGAGCGGAAACACCAATTCGTATTGAAGCTGTTCCTGCCGCTCCAATCGCAGGAAACAAGGTTTTAGCAATAGCTGCACCACACTGAACACTGATAATAGCTAAAAGTACTGCCGAAACAGGCGGAATATTAAATTCTTTGTTTTTCATGAAATAATTAGAAATATAAAACTTGAAGAGCCTCATGTGACCTTTCTTGTTCTATTGAAAACGGGATAAATGCGGGATGTTACAGTATCTGCAAAAAACTATTCTAAAGCTCTTTTAGTAACATAAGCACGATACCCAATAATAGCCATTTGCCATTTTTTTGCTTTTGCAATATCTAATCCTTGTTTGGTAAAACTTGGCAGAAGAATTTTATTGATTTTGGCTAAAATTTTATACATGGCAGATTTGTTTTTTCAAAGATATAAAAAAACCAGTGTTAGTACACTGGTTCTCTAAAATTTGAATTATGTTATTACGATTTTTTATTTTCTTTTTCCTGCACTTTTAATTCCTTTTCATATTGCCTCATGTTTTTTTCAAAAACTTTCATTTCTTTTTCAAATTGTTTCATGTTGTTTTCAAAATCCTTTCCAAAAGACTGTTCAATGTAGGCGCTGTATTTTTCCATTTCAACTCCAAATTTTTCCATGGCGATTTCATATTTCTCCATTTCTTTTTCATAGTTGCCTCCACGTTTAGACATAACTTCTTGTATTTGTTTTTCGTAAGCAGCCAATTGCGGTTCAAATGCATCCATCTTTTTTTCATAAACGGCCATTTCTTTTTCGAAATTCTTCATTGCCGCTTTATCGTTCGGATTTGATGGAGCTGCTGGTGCTTTTGGCATTTTCGACATATCTAATACAGGAAATACAGGCATTTGTTCTCCGGGATATACAGGGGGAACGGGAGCTGCCGGAACAACAGGTGCTACAGGCGCAACTGGGGCAACCGGTGCGACAGGTGCAACAGGAGCATAAAGATCTGCAACAGTAACAACATTGTTATCGGTAGTTTGTCTAACTTCGATAATACGATTTCCTATAACAATGGGTTTATCAATACCGCCGTCTGTTATAATATTGATTTTTTTAACGCCATTATCATCTGTTGCAACTACAATTCCACAGCTTTTTATTGCATTATCTCCTTCTATCTGAATAGTTTGAGTTTCTTCATTTCCTCTTGTAATGTCAACTTTAATAGCTGTTAATTCATTGCTTGAATTTCTTTTTACATCAGATACCACAACATCAACATCATGGTTTTTCTTTAATTTTTCAGTAATTTCTTTTAATTCCTGATCTGTTGTAGTTTTTTTGATTTTGTAAACGTCAATTGAGGATGCTTTTTCAGAAATTTCCTGAGCATCTTTTTTCTCCTGAGCAATGGTTTTAATTTGAAATAAAAGTACAAAAGCTACAAGTGCGGGAAGTATGGCATAATACTTCCAATAATTTCTTTTTTTTGATTGATTTTTGTTTAACATGACAATTCGTTTTTTGATTAATGATTGATAAAAATGATTGGTGATGGCAACACAAGTTTCATGTGTTGTGATTTTTAAAAGCGTGTACTGATACGCTTTTTTGTCTGAAATTTTCTTTGCCGCTTCGCTGTCGGCAATAAATTCCAGGTTTTGAAGAATGGCTTTTTTGTACAGCCAGATAATAGGATTAAACCAAAAAAGCACACAAAATATTCTTGAAATCAGTACATCTACCGTGTGATGCTGATCGCTGTGTACTTTTTCATGCTCGAGAATATTTTCTAATTCTGACGCACTGTACAGTGATGAGTTGTACACGATATAGTCAAAATACGAGAATGGAGCAATGTTTTCGTTAACGTCAATAAATTTAAAATCTTCCTGTTGCTGTACTTCTTTACCTTTTAAAACCGAGTTCAGGCTGTAAAAATCAATAGCAAATTTTATCATGAAAGCCATAAACCCAATCGCATAAATGGCAAGCGAAACCAAATTCCAGTTTATTTCAAAAGATTCTTCACGAATAGTCTGAGGGATTTGAGCCGCTGCTGGTAAATACGTCATATCCGGAATAGGAGCAGGGTCAACCCATACCACTTTGGTGTAAACCAATAAAGGAAGTACTACCGAAGTTATTAAGCCAGCTAATAAAAACCATCTGCTGCTATTAAAGAAAGTTTCTTTGCGCAATAAAATATAATAAGCAAAATAAAACATGGCGATTAATCCGCTTGATTTTACGATAAAAATGAAAAGTGCTTCCATGAGATTATTTTTCTTGTTTTGGTTCTTCAATCATAGCCAGGATTTCTCTTAATTCTGCTGCCGAAATTTTTTCTTCCTTGGCAAAAAAAGAAACCATACTTTTATAAGAGCTGTTGAAATAATTGTCAATGGCGGTACTCATAAACCCTTTTCTGTAATCTTCGATACTTACACTCGGATAATATTGATGCGTATTCCCAAAGGCATTGTGGCTTACGTATCCTTTTTCCTCCAAGTTGCGAACAATAGTCGAAAGCGTATTATAATGCGGCTGGTCTTCCGTAATTTCTGCCTGAATTTCTTTTACGAATGCTTTTTTAAGCTTCCATAAAATGTGCATGATTTCTTCTTCTTTGTTGGTTAACTTTTGCATTGTTTTTATTTTTTAGGAGAAATTGAAAAACTATTTTTTAGTTTCAATTACAATTACACCATCTTTTCCCTGATCTCCATATTTTGCAATTGCTTCAGGACCTTTCCATACGTGCATTGATTCAATATCTAGTGATTTAAGATCCTCGTTAGTGACGCGGGGAGAAACAACAACTCCATCAACAATAATTAGATTAGCAACTCCAAAGCTCTTAGACCTGGTCTTAGTGCTAATAACAACATTAGGGCTTGTAGTAGTTTCGTTTACATTAGTACTGACAACTACAGTAGTATTAGTGTTAGTAGTTCCATCAGCTTTTGTGTCAATATTACAATTAGTGTTAACATTTGTATTGGTTTTAGAATTTTGAACATTTTTTACTTCAACTATTTGTGCTTTATTTCCAACTGTTATGCCGTATGGCTGGTCTGTTATTAAATTGATTTTTCGTTTACCTTTTTCATCAATAACGATAACAATACCGCAGTCTTTGATGCCTTTTTCGCCTTGAGCCTGAATAGTTTGAACTTCTTCAGCACCATTTTTTAAGTCTGCCTTTATAGAAGTTATGTCATTATCAGAATTTCTTTTAAGATCAGAAACAGTAAGATCTAAATCGTGATTTTTCTTTAAGTTTTTAGTAATAATTTCTAATTCTTCATTGGTTGTTCCCTTTTTGATTTTGTACACATGTATTGCGTTTGGATCTTCTTTTGAAACTGCAGCTTCATTTTCCGGTGAAACTTTTTTAATACTTTCTTGCTTTTCTTTTGCAATTACTTCTACCTGAAATAACAATACAAATGCGGTAAGGGCTGGAATTACAACGTAATACTTCCATGAATTCCTTTTTCTGGATTGATTTTTGTTTAACATAACGATTCGTTTTTTGATTAATGATTGATAAAAATGATTGGTAAGGTCGAGACAATTTTCATGTGTCGTGATTTTTAAAAGCGTGTATTGATACGCTTTTTTGTCGGCTATTTTTTGCGCTGCTTCTTTATCAGCAATAAATTCAAGGTTTTGAACAATTGCTTTTTTGTACAGCCAAATCACCGGATTGAACCAAAATACCACACAAAATGCTCTCGAAATCAAAACGTCGACTGTATGATTTTGATCACTGTGTACTTTTTCATGTTCAATAATACTCTCTAATTCTGAAGCGCTGTACATTGATGAGTTGTACACGATATATTCAAAATAAGAAAAGGGAGCAATATTTTCTTCTACGTCAATAAATTTAAAATCAGCCTGCTGATGCACTTTTTTACCTTTTAAAACCGAATTCAAACTATAAAAATCCATGGCAAGTTTTATCATCATGGCTATACACCCAATGCTGTAAATGGCCAGGACAATATAATTCCAATTGGGGTCAAAAGCATTTTTATCTAAATTTTTTACCGCGTCAATGGGAGCATACTTCAGGTTTAATTCATTTGAAGAGGCAACCCAGATTGTTTTGGTGTAAACAAGAAATGGCAATACAATCGACGTGATTAAACCAGCCAATAAAAACCACCTGTTACTATTAAAGAATGTTTCTTTACGCAATAAAAAATAATACGCTGCGTAAAACAAAACTACAAGTCCGGCTGATTTTGCGATAAAAATAAAAAGTGCTTCCATTTACGATTATTTTTTTCTTTTGGAGTTTCAATCATGGCTAAGATTTCGCGTAATTCGGCCGCAGAGATTTTCTCTTCTTTGGCAAAAAACGAAACCATATTTTTATAAGAACTATTAAAGTAATTATCAATCGCGGTATTCATGTACTTTTTGCTGTAAGCTTCTAAAGTGATGACTGGATAATATTGATGTGTATTTCCAAATGCATGATGCCCCACAAAACCTTTCTCTTCAAGATTACGAACAATAGTCGAAAGTGTATTGTAATGCGGCTGGTCTTCAGTAATTTCTGCCTGAATCTCTTTTACGAACGCTTTTTTAAGCTTCCATAAAATCTGCATGATTTCTTCTTCTTTGTTGGTTAACTTTTGCATGTTTTCTAATTTTAATTCAAACCTACAACTATTTTTCTAGTTACGCAACTATAAATATAGTTATTTAACTAAAAAAAGAGTTTGAATGCCTTTTTAAGCATAGAAAATAGCTTCAATTTAAAGTTAATAAATTGAAATTGAGTAGTTTATGTTGAATTTGAATTTTAACGGATTTTCTCGTTGAGTAAGGCGCTTTTAATCCAAAAACAGCAAACTGTTGCCAGAACTCCAATGCAAGCCATAAAAAGCCAATTGATTTGATAACCAAGACGAGAGATGATTTCGAAGCCCACTTTTGAGCTGATAATGTGCGCCAGGCTAAAACTCATGGTGTAAAGCGCCATATAGCGGCCTTCCTGACCTTTTGGGGCACGGCTCAGAGCAAAGGCATTCGAGAACGGAAAAGTTAGAATTTCTCCAATAGAAATACAAATCATACTGATAACCAGAATGCCTGCCCAAATATTAATCAATAATAAAAAGAAACTCAATGACATAATAAAAGATCCCAGAATGATAATTCTGATTTTAGGAAAGCTCTTTCTTTCCATAAAACCAACCGTTGGCATCTCTAAAGCGAATATCAAAAGTCCGTTTAAAGTCATTAATAAACCGGTTTGAAACTCACTCAAACCAAATTTTTCATTATGATATAAAGGAAGGGTTGTAAAAAGCTGAAAGAAAATCATCGCTGTTACAAAACTCACAAATAAGAACACCCAAAATATCTTATCATGAAAGACTGATTTTACTGCTCCCGCACTTTCAATTTTATCATCGTGCGTTACTTTTTTCTTTTCCTTAACCAGTAAGGCAAAAATCGAAATCGAAATAATACAAGAAGCACCATCAACCCAGAATAAGCCAGAATACCCAACTCCCATAATAATTAAGCCTCCTAAAGCCGGTCCTGCCGCAAAACCCAGGTTTACGGCTAAACGCACTAAAGTTAAAGCTCTTGTTCTGTTTTCAGGTTTGGCATAAGCGCCCAGCGAAACAAACATTGCAGGTCGAAACATATCTGCTATTGTCATTAAAATAAACATAGCAATACAAAGTGGCCAAAATGAAGTAATATATTGTACAAAAAAAAGCGACAATCCGCTGGTAAATAAACTAAAAATCATGATTTTATAAAATCCTATTTTATCTGAAAGTTTACCTCCAAGCCAAGAACCTAACATGGAACCCAAACCAAATGCGACCATGATCCAGCCTACCTGATTATAAGTAAACTGAAGATCTTCTTTTAAATATTTTGATAAAAAAGGAAGCACCATTGTACCGGCGCGGTTGATAAACGTGACAATTGTAAGTATCCAAATTTCTCTTGAAAATCCTCTAAAATTATTGATGTAATGGTTAAAAGCGGTTTTGAACATTATTAGGTAAGTTATCTGCCACAAAGCTAGAAAACTTTGCAATATTAAGCGGTTGCTGCTTTGTTAATTTTAAACTATTTTTGCAGAAAATCTTCCAAATGAAAAACTATATTGTACTTGTTGTATTTATGATTTTTAACTTCGGCTTCAGCCAAAAGAAATTTAGTCCAAACGCTGCAGCAAATTTTCAGGCTAAAATAAATACTGAATATGCTGATGCAAAGACAAGTCCGTTAATGGAAGAAGATTTGAAAAAATTTAAAACCTTAGATTTTTATCCCATAAACGGGAAGTATTTTGTAAATGCAAAATTTGTAAAAGCATCAAAAGAAAAAGTTTTCGAAATGAAAACAACCGGAACGAGAACCCCGCAATATATAAAGTACGGAACCTTATATTTTACTATTGATGGCGCTGCCCTGCAATTAAACGTGTACAGAAACATCGAGCTTTCTAAAACCAAAGAATATAAAGATCATTTATTTTTGCCATTTTCAGATTTAACTTGCGGCAAAGAAAGCTACATTGGCGGCAGATACATTGACTTGACGATTCCTAAGGGAAATACTATTGCGATTGATTTTAATCAGGCTTACAACCCGTACTGTGCTTATAATTACAAATATTCGTGCCCGATTGTACCACGTGAAAATGACTTAAAAATCGAAATTAAAGCAGGGGTAAAAACATTTCATTAATGGAATTCTTCAATTTTCATACCCATCGATATACCAGCCAAGCTACTATTTTAGAGCTGGTCAATCAATATCCGCAAGAATTTGACGGTTCTTTTCCGTTTTATTCTATCGGAATTCATCCGTGGTATATTTCAGAAAGCCGTTTAGCAGAAGACCTAAAAATTATTGAAGAAAAGTTACAGACTTCAAATTGCCTTGCAATTGGAGAATGCGGTTTAGATAAAAAAATTGAAGTATCGCTGGAATTGCAGCGCTCAGTTTTTGAAAAACAATTGGCACTTGCCGAAAAATATAAAAAACCAGTTGTGATACATTGTGTTGCTGCTTTTCAGGAAGTAATTGCAATTAAAAAGAAAATGCAAATTTCAGTTCCGATGATTATTCATGGTTTTTCTAAAAACAGTCAAATTGCGGAACAACTGATAAAGGAGGGATTTTATATTTCGTTTGGAAAATACCTGCTTAAAAACCCAGGCTTGAAAACTGTTTTTCAGAACATCCCAAACGATCGTTTTTTTCTTGAAACCGATACAATTGAAGAAAATATAGAACAAGTCTATGATGTAGCAGCAAAATATAAAGATATAACTATAAGAGAATTGCAAAACATCGTCTCAAGTAATTTTGAAAATGTATTTCAAAAATAAACTGAAACCTGAAACAAATAAAATAACAAACAAAAATAACAATAAGAATATATGGCAGAGTGGACAGAAAGAGCCGAGCTTTTATTTACAAAAGAAGGATTACAAAACTTGCAGAATTCAAACGTTCTGGTAGTAGGTTTAGGCGGCGTAGGATCGTTTGCAGCTGAGTTTTTAGCGAGGGCAGGTGTAGGAAACATGACCATTGTAGATGGTGATGTTGTTGATATCACTAACATTAACAGACAATTACCAGCTTTGCATTCTACCGTTGGCCAGCCAAAAATTACCATCGTTGGAGATCGTTTAATGGATATTAATCCGGAATTGAAACTAACTCGTGTACAGGAATTTTTATCTCCTGAACGTGCTTTTGAAATTGTTTCTCCTGAATTTGATTACGTTTTAGACTGTATCGACAGTATTACTCCAAAATTAAATTTAATTATTGCAGCAAAACGAAAGAGAGTAAAAATCATAAGCAGTATGGGCGCTGGAGGCAAAATGATGGCTTCAAAAGTAAAAGTAGCCGATATTTCTAAAACCATCAATTGTTATTTTTCAAAGGCAATCCGTAAAAGATTAAAAGCAGTTCAAATTAATAAATTAAAAGTAGTTTTCTCTTCTGAAATTCAGGACGAAAAAAGCTTAAAATTAACAGACGGAAAAAATTATAAAAAGTCATTTTACGGAACAAACAGTTATATGCCAGGTTTATTTGGCCTTCATGCTGCCGAAACTGTAATTCGTCATTTGTTAAAAAAGTAAAGCGGCTAAGATAGTAAGGTTCTACGATGCTCAGGTTTTTGCCTGAAAAACATCTGGATCTTAATTATTACTACTTTACTTACCTGCAGCCACTTTAGAGAATCTGAAGCAAAAAAACCTTAGAACCTGAGCCACTCAGAACCTTAGAACCTTAAAAAAAATGATAAAAACAGTAATTTTTGATATGGACGGTGTAATTGTCGACACAGAACCCGTTCACCGTTATTCGTATTACAAGCAATTTTCTGAATTAAATATTGAGGTAAACGAAGAGATGTACACTTCGTTTACAGGTTTTTCAACCCGAAATACGTTTCAGACTTTAAAAGGATTTTTCCCGGCCATTGAGCATGAAGTAGAAGATTTGATTCAACGAAAAAGAAGTATTTTTAACGATGCTTTCGATACTAAGGAAGATTTGTATCTATTAGAGGGAGTCGAAGATTTAATTAAAGATTTATATGCCAGTGGAATACAGCTAATTTTGGCTTCGTCAGCATCAAAAGTAACTATTGAGCGCGTTTTTACCAGATTTAACCTGCACCAGTATTTTACAGATATTGTGAGTGGAGAGGATTTTCCGCAGTCTAAACCAAATCCCGCCATTTTTATCCATGCAGCTTCATTATCAATAGCTCCAAAAGAAAATTGTATAATCATCGAGGACAGTACCAATGGAGTAAAAGCGGCAAAAGCAGCAGGAATCTATTGTGTTGGCTATAACAGTCATCATTCTAAATTGCAGGACTTGTCAGATGCTGATTTGATTATAAACGATTTCAGTGAATTAAATGCGCAGAAAATATCACAGCTGCAGTCTTGAATTATATAAAATTTAACATTTGTTCGAAGATTGAATTTGTAAATTTGAACAAAACAAACAAAATTTTAAAAATGAAAAAACTACTTATTGCATTCGCCATTATTTTGGCTCCTTTTGCTGCAGAAGCACAAATAAAAACACCACAAGCGAGTCCAAAAGCATATATCAAGCAAACAGTTGGTTTAACTGATGTTGAAGTTACGTATTCAAGACCAGGCGCAAGAGGAAGAGCTGTTTTTGGAAACTTAGTTCCATTTGGTAAATTATGGAGAACGGGAGCAAACGAAAATACAATCATTAACTTTAGTGATGATGTTGTTATTGACGGCAAAACTTTGAAAAAAGGGAAATATGCGCTTTATACAATTCCTAAAATCGAAAGCTGGGAAGTGATTTTTTATCTTTCTACAGACAACTGGGGATTACCTGAAAACTGGAGCGATGCCTATGTAGCTTTAAGGACTACTGTAAAAGAAGATGCTTTACCAACTCCGGTTGAGTCATTTACTATTGGAATAAATGGTTTAGATCCTAATTTTGCATATTTAGAAATGGCTTGGGAAAACTCTCACGTTGCTTTGAAATTTGAAGTTCCTACGGCAAAAAATGCAACGGCAAGTATCGATAAAGTTTTGGCAGGACCAACTTCAAATGATTACCATGCAGCAGCTCAATATTTATTTCAGTCAAACGGAAATATCGAAACTGCCAGAAATTATGTTGACAAAGCTTTAGATATGAGCGCTGAAAAGCCTTATTTTATTTTAAGATTAAAGTCGCAGATTCAGGCAAAACAAGGAGATAAAAAAGGAGCAGTTGAAACTGCAAAAGCATCTCTTGCTGCCGCTGAAGCTGCCAAAAACCAGGATTACGTAAAATTAAATAAAGACAGCATTGCTGAGTGGAGCAGATAAAAAAATCATTCACTTTTAAATTGCACTATATTAAAAATCCAAAATCCAAAACTCCTGAAGTTTTGGAATTTGGATTTTTTTTTATCTCATTTTTGTCATTTCTACGGAGGAGAAATCACACACGAAACTCCACACTGAAAGGTTTTAATCTTTGACGAATAGCTATTGCGATTTCTCCTGCGTCGAAATGACAATATTGTGAAAACCTGAAACCTGAAACCTTAAACCTGAAACAAATTGTATAAACTTTGGAATTTAGATTTTTTTTGTCTCATTTTTGTCATTTCGACGGAGGAGAAATCACACACGAAACTCCGCACTTAAAGGTTTCAATCTTAGACGAATAGCTAGTGCGATTTCTCTTTCGTCGAAATGACAACATTGTGAAAACCTGAAACATGAAACCTTAAAGCTGAAACAAATTGTATAAACTTTGGAATTTAGATTTTTTTTGTCTCTTTTTTGTCATTTCGACGGAGGAGAAATCACACACGAAACTCCGCACTTAAAGGTTTCAATCTTAGACGAATAGCTAGTGCGATTTCTCCTTCGTCGAAATGACAATATTGTGAAAACCTGAAACATGAAACTTTAAACTTTAAACATGAAACTTTAAACATGAAACCTTAAACATGGAACCTGAAACAAATCTTTTAAAATAAGAACTTAATTCATACTGGGAGATTCAGGAATCTTAATGGTTCTCTTAATTTTTTTGACGATCAGCAGATAAAAAGTAATACCTCCTAAAATAATAAGCAGTGCGATCTGCAGTTGTCCGAGGCTGTTATTTTTGCTGTACATGGCGTTAGCGCTTGCTAATTTTGCTTTTCCTTCCTGAATTTGAATCTGTGATAATGATTCTAAGGTTTTCAACGCTTCGCTGCTCGTAACAGCAATTTTTTCCCAATTTTTATTTTCGACCTGATTATTAATTTCTTTGCAGGAACTCAAAAAAACGTCGAAATGTGCTTTCTCTTTATTGGTCAAAACAGTTTTTGCATAAAGGTCATCAATATTATGAATGATTTTCAGCGTATTTATAATCTCATTTTTCTTTATATTATCGCTTAGATCTAGTTTTTCGGCTTCAGCTTTTATAAAATAAAGTTCTTTGGAATACTGAAAAATGTAATGCGCCACCACCAATCGGTCCTTATAAATTGCATTAATATTTTCATTTACCTTTTTCGAATTTTGCAGTGTATTAAAGTTGCTCAAAATAATAATCAGCATGATAACCAGCAAAGTGAAAGCAGCTTTTGTCTTATTGCTGTATTTTTTTAAATCTTTCATAATGCCTCTTTTAGGTTAGTTTACAAATAGTTAGTTCTCTCAAAGATAAATATTTTGAAGCAGATTCACCACTTTGAAATACCTTTGTAAAAGTTTGAAACGCTGACCAATATTTCGAATTTGCAGTGGCATTGAAAATAAGCGATACTTAAAGCTTACAAAGAAATTTACTTTATAAATTGCAGTATACATTTTAAAGTTTCAGATTGCTGTTTTTCACGAGAAATTCGAGCCGTATTATCACCTAATTGATAACCGTAATACCCAAATTGCGCGTGATTGCCGCCTTCAATTTTAATGAATTGTGTATTTGCAGGAAGCTTTGATTTATTTTTGAAGATTGTTGCTTCGTCAGCAACGCCATCGTCTGAACCATAGATTTTTAATATCGGAATTGTACTGTCAGCAAGCGAAATATCTCGTGGATGTGTTGTTCCAATGACAATTAATTTGTCAATTAAACCCGGATTTTCGTAGACGAATTGTGCTGCCATTTTTCCTCCTTGCGAATGACCGGCCAAAATATAAGTTTTTGTAGTATCAGACAATAATCCGAGCTGTTTTGGCAACTGATAACCTTTTGATGCTAATCTCCAGGGCATTTTAATTAAATATACTTTAATGCCATTTTCTGCAACCTTTCTGCACAACGGCACATACGCTTTTGGATCGACCATTGCGCCGGGATAGAAAATAAAAACTTTATCAGTACTTTGCTTTGGCTGGAACAGAAAGTATTTTTCGTTGTCTTTTACTGCGATTTTGTCGTTGCTTTCTAAAGCTGCGTCCGGAACTCCTTTCGACTGCGAAGAATAAAAAAGCCATATTGTAAATGAAATGGCGAGAAAGAACCAAATCCTTTTTAATGTTTTTAATATGGCACGCTTTTTCTTCATTTTACTACAGATTTTGAAACAGCTGTTTTCTGATTTATTAACTGCATAGTCTGCTTGTTTACAATTTGTTGCGCTTTGGCTTCGGTGGCTCTCAAAAAGTCGGCGGCTACGCAAATGTAAACGATTTTATTATCATCTTCTATATTTTCATTACGTTCCATTGCAGTGGAATAGCTATCTGAACCAGAAATTAAATAAACAGGATTTCCTTCTTTATAAAGCCGTTTAGTAATCGCTCTTAGTCTATTTTCTACCGCTGTTTGGATTTCTTTATTGGCACTAGACAATAAAACAGTACATTCCATAAGAGAACAAAATTTCATGGTTTGTAGCTCCGGATATTTCTCAAAGATATCTGAATCTTGATTTAAATTGTCAAAGCATTTTGTATATAGCTGAGCACCAATCGGAATCTGGGCAGTCTGCACATCATCTTTTCTGTTTTGACTGTTAACCGCAAGGCAGAAAGAAAATAAAAACAGGACTATGAATTTTTTAAACATAATAGGTATTTGTTAGAATTAAAATCCGTACGCTTCAATTCTGGTTTTAAATTTCTTTTTTTCGATAATCCACACGATTTCATACCCTCCTGCACCGTCACTATTGGAAGATTGAAGGTACAAAATATCATTTACAGCATCATAATTAGCTTTAGAATTGTACAAATTTGGTTCATACAGATTTTGTAAAGCACTTTGAGGAATTTCGACCGGTGTTTTGTTTATTTCAAAAGTAATGAATTTATACTGTGTTTTTGGGATTCCGCCATCGGTTCCAAATACTTGCCTGCCATCAATTTTTTCTACTATATTTGAATCTTTATGTACAAACTTTAATTTATGATTTGCCTTTATGAATGGAGTTGTGGCAATTTCCACTTTTATAATTTCATTTTCAAGAATCACTTTATCAGTAAGAGTTGATTTTAGAGGTACATTTTTAAAATCAGTGATGTATTTTATCCGATCTTTATAGATATAGCCATTGCATTCTTTACCGTTTTTCTTGTAATCAATGCTGACCCAATTACCTTGAGGTTCAAAATAATAAACGACAGATCCGTTCTGTAATTTGTCTGAAATATTATTCCCTTTCTGCGCTGTACTTCGAACATTGACATAACCATCGACGTCGTTAATGATTCCGAATTGGGAATAGGAGAGCTGAAAACTTAAAAGTAAAAGGAATAAAGTTTTTTTCATAATGTTATTTAATTACGAATTAATTCTTCTTTTTGTTCTAATATTCCTGAAGTTACAGATTCATCTAATATTAATTTGATTTGCTGTTGTATCTCCGGATATTTATTTCCGTTTTTTAACGCTGCTATTATGGGTTTAATTTCGTTTGTATAAATTTCTTTAGTCAAATTATCGCACTTAGATTCTCCAAATCTCAGATATTGAAATACATTGCTTAACCGGTTTTGATTATTAGATTGTAAAGCTTCTTTAATTGCTGCAATTCGATTCCAATTTTTATGATTTTCTTTCCACCATTTTACGGCTTTCTTAGAAATTATATTTCTGTATGCTGCATATTTTTCTTTAGAAGTTTTATCCTTCCAATCCAATTCATAATTTCCTTTTTGCCCATATTCATTATAATTTTCTTTCATTAATTTGAGCAGCGTTTCGTCATTAACCTCACAATTTTTATATCCAAAATCTTGGAATGTTAGATCTTCAAGCAGCCAGCCTGATCGAACAGAAATCCAATCCATATTATAAGGTACATAATGGCCGTGACCATAAAATTTTGTGGTTCCGGGATAGATTAAATCTGCAGTACCTGTTAATTTAACAAAACTTGTATCTTTTAAAAGGGTAATTAATTCAGGAATAATTATTTTTTGATAATTTTCCAATGTTTTTTTGGCAGGGTAAATATTGCCATAAAAGGATTTTTTTTTAAACTCTGTAAACAAACTGTCTACTTTAACTGCATCTAATTTTTGAGCATACGAATTTAAAAATAGAAAGCTAAAGACCAAAAGAAAGCAGTTTTTTTTCATTTTCAAATTAATTAAAAACCTCAGATTTTAAAAAGAACGACACTAAAACTGCAATCATATGAATTCCTAAAATATACAGTTTCCAATTCGGTTTATTAAAGACAAAATATCCATAAACCGGGATTTCAATTAATGCGAGAAAAAAAGCAAAGAAATCAATTTCCGATTGTAGTTTTGCAAGTATCATCGAATAGGGATAGATGATTTGGGCTGGTATATAGGTTCCATGCCCGCCGCCGGCAAAGAGTATAGCAAAAAATAAAAGTAAAATTGCGATTGCTGCTGTTTTTGCTATTTTCATTTTTGTCTTTTATGGTATTAAATTGATTTTGTTTCCTTATTTAGTAAATATGAGATTCATTCCGTAGATAAAATTAATTCATCGATTTTATAAGTATCTCCGTCCAGCTCTTTTGATTTTAAAAATAATTCCCGAGCCTCTTTAATTTCTCCAATATCAAAATGATAAATGCCAAGATTTCTATAAGCATAAGAGTTGTTTTCATCAAGTTCAATTGCCTTCTGAATGTCGCTTAAGCCGTCGGCTATTTTTCCTGTTTTAATTTTAGAAAGTCCTCTGTTGTTATAGGAGTGAGCAAAAAGGTCGTTAATTTCTATTACCTTATCAAATAAAGGAATTGCCTCTTCGTATTGCTGCAAAACTGTCAATGTGAATCCTTTGTTATTCAGAGAATAAATGTTTTCGCAATTTAACGCAATAGATTTATCGTATAATTCTAAGGATTCTTCATTTAAATCTAATCTGCTGTATATAAGTCCTCCATTAGAATAATCATCTGAAGTTAATGTAAATGCTTTTTCTGATGCATCAAACAATATTTTAGCCCTTTCAAAATTCTTGCTCAGTAAATTTGCCGAAACAGCTAATCTATAAATACCATCATCTTTTAAATTCGATTCGATTAAGAAATCTAAAAGAATGCTTGATTTTTGATATTCTTTTTCGTTGTATAAATCGATGGCTTCTTCAAACTCTTTTTTAAATTTTCTTCTCTTAAATAATGTAACCAAAGTATATCCGTCATTATAAGTATATTCTCCACTAACTAATTTAATTGGCACTTGCCTTGGAGTCAAATTTCTAAATAAGTCAAATATGGATAAGAAGAAAAACAATACCGCAAAATGGAGGCATAAATTGCTTAAATCAAGTGATAATGTAAAATAGAGAAATATTGACGCAGCCAATGTAGGAGTTAACGGACCGGTTAATACGTAAATAATCTGACTATTAATAGAAATATCTTTTGCCGCAGGAATGCATAAACCGTTTTTCCATGACAACATCTTATAGTTTAACCAAACATGCAATAGTCCTATTCTAAAATTTAAACTTTTATTAGAATCGCCGTACGAACCAATATAAATTGAAACTTTTTTCTTGGTTAGTATAATAGCAGGAATTGCGTGCCCAAGCTCGTGCAGTACAATAATAAGACCTCTTATAATTATTATTAAAACAAGAGACGTAAATATAAAGTCATTTTTCATTTACTGGTACTAGTATTATTTCTACCATCAAATCTTAGTCTATAACTATTTCATCCTGATCAGGTTTTCTTCTAAAAAATAAAAACTGCATTGTTAATGATAAAACAATCGTCAAAATTGCACCAATAAAATTCAGCCACAAATAACCTAGTTTTTCCTGACTGTAAATCATATAGTAATAAATTATAAAAATGGTAATCTGACTGATAATAGCGCTATAAAACATTGGTTTTGCCTGAACGCGCCTCAGGTAAAAACCAACTAAAAAGATTCCTAAAACAGTACCGTAGAATATAGAACCAATAATATTAACGAGCTGAATTAAATTCTCGAACAAAGTTCCCACGCAGGCGAAAAGTATCGCAACGATTCCCCAGAAAAGGGTAAAAAACTTGGTTGCATTCAGATAATGTTTTTCTGATTTTTCGGTTTTGAGATTTCTTTTATAAATGTCGATTGCCGTTGTAGAAGCCAATGCGTTTAATCCTGAAGCTGTTGATGACATCGCTGCGGAAAGGATTACAGCGAGAAGTAAACCAATAAGCCCCTTTGGCAGATAATGAAGGATAAAATGAAAAAACACATAATCTTTGTCATTTGTTTCGCTGTTGCTGTCGGCTCTGGTAATAATTTCCTTGGCATGATCGCGTAAATCTTTTTCTTTGTTAGATAACGCAACTAATTCTTTTCGTAATATCGGATTGTCATAATCCTGATTCAGCTGATCGATGTACAATAAATTGATTACTTTTTTATCTTCTGAAAGTGTTGCCAGTTTTTTCTCTAAGGCGTGATATTCTTCTTTATAAGCTGATTTTTCAATCACAATTTTATTGTTCGGATTGAAGTTTAACGGAACGGGATTGAATTGAAAAAACACAAAAACCATCACTCCGGTTAAGAGAATAAAAAACTGCATTGGTACTTTTAGAAGTCCGTTCATGATTAATCCCATCTGGCTTTCACGAACTGATTTTCCGGATAAATAACGGCCAACCTGAGACTGATCTGTTCCAAAATAGGCGAGAGCCAGAAAAAATCCGCCCGTTATACCGCTCCAAAATGTGTATTTTTCCTCTGGATTAAAAGAGAAATCTACGATATTCATTTTATCATTGGCACCAGCAATATGCAGGGCGCTGGTAAAAGTCATATCGTTTGGCAGGTAATGCAAAATCAGGAAAAAAGTGATGAACATTCCGGTCATAATTACAAACATCTGCTGCTTTTGTGTGACGTTAACGGCTTTTGTTCCTCCGGAAAAAGTATAAATGATGACGAGAACCCCAATAATAATGTTCATGTATGTTAAATTCCATCCTAAAAGTGCCGACAAAATAATGGCGGGAGCATAAATGGTAAGACCGGTTCCTAAACCGCGCTGCACTAAAAATAATATAGCAGCAAGAGAACGTGTTTTTAGATCGAATCGTTTTTCCAGAAATTCATAGGCGGTAAAGACTTTATTTTTATGATAAAGCGGAATAAAAGTAACACAGATAACGATCATGGCAATTGGAAGCCCAAAATAGAACTGCACAAAACCCATTCCGTCATGATACGCCTGTCCGGGAGTAGATAAAAAAGTAATTGCACTGGCTTGTGTCGCCATTACGGAAAGTCCGACAGTGTACCAGGGAGTTTCGTTATTTCCTAAAATAAAATCTTCTACATTTTTACTTCCTTTGGTTTTCCAAGAGCCGTATCCAACAATGAATAAAAGGGTTACAATTAGAACAATCCAATCAAATAGTTGCATAGCTTATGAGTATAATTGCATGATTAAGAAAAAAATCACAATGTAAACTGCGTTCGCTACCAAAACATAGGTGTAGCTTTTTTTCCATTTTTTTGTTTTTTTAGCTTCCATTTTGCGAATGTTTTATTGCTTTAATTCTTGTTTTGGCGATTCGATGGGCTGTTTCAGCGAAATAATATTAGACAATAATCTATACGCTCCGGCAACGCCTTCAGGCAATTCTCTAAAAAAGCTCAAACCGGTGTAAATATAGTATCCTTTTCCGTATGGTGCGACTAATAAAGCACCATTTTTAGCAGATTCGCCTTTGTCATTAGAGGATAGAATAGGAGTGAAGGCAGCGTTATATTCGTTAGGGTAATACAATCCCTGTTCTTGTGTCCATCCTTGAAAATCTTTTGTGGTGATTTTATTAGGTGTATTCAGAACAGGATGATTGGGGGCCAGAAAAGTAATTTTTGCATTTTCTTCCGTCACACGATCATTTGATAATTTTAGCGGATACGGAGCAATTTTATCTGTAATCAAGCTATGCGGCGTATTGTACTGAACAATCATGTTTTTACCGCTTTTTACAAAATTAAAAAGAATGTTTTGTTTGTTTGCCAAAGCATTAACTGTATTATAAGCACGGATTCCGGTGATTACCGTACTAAACGAATCTAATTTTTCAGGAGTAATTTCTTCTGGTTTCAAGATGGTCACTTTATATCCCATTTGCGTGAGGCTTTCCGGAACTTCATCACCTGCACCCATAATATACCCAATTGCGTCGCCAGAAGTTTTTAAATCGATTCTGATGCATTTTGACTCAGCTGATTTTAAAACCATTTGTTTTGTAATGTGGTTAAAATCAATAAGGGTTACATCTTTATTAAAGCGCTTGTTGTCGACAATTGCGATGCTTTTTGCAGTGGCTTCTTCAGGATTGACAGGAGGTGTAACTTCAAAATAAAAAGTTTGTTCGTTTCCTTTTTTCTCCAGAACAAACGGAATCTGACTCGGAGAAACGATCCAGTTTTTTGGTAATTCTAATTGTAAATTTCCTTTTACAGTATCTTTTCCGGCACGTACTTTTACTGGAATCATTTTGCTTTTAATACTTCCGAAAAGTAAAACTTTTTCTAAAACAGATGTTGTAACCTCAGGCACAATATCCAGAAAATTATACATTTCGCCTTTTACGCCGTCATTGTATTTATAGACAACGGTTCGCTCAAACGGAATATTTATACCGTTTATTTTTATATTAAAAATGACTTTGACTTCTCTGATAATATCCGGAATACCAATGTTCTCCTGATTAGAAACCGTATACATTCCAACGCCTGCTTTTTCTTTTAACCAATATGGCTGCGTATATTCAATGTTCTCAGGAAGTTGCAGCTGCAGGTTTATTTTTTGATCGGTATTATTTTTTAAAATACTATTCTGAGTTGTGGTTTTGTTGTCCGGAAGTGTAGTAACGCTGGTCAGCTGCATTTCGACTGCTGATCTGTTGATTGCTTCAAGATTTAACTGAACAGTGCTTCCCGGAGTTGCTTCCTGCTCGCTTGCAACGGCCTCGAGATATAATCCGGAGCAAGATGCAATAATGTTTTTTATTGCGGCAGATTTTACGCTTTTCCAATGATCGTCTTCTAAAGCTTCCATCATGGTATACGCTTTGACCAAATCAGGAATGCTTGCTGCCGGATTGCTGAAATCGTATTTTTCGATAATCTTAGCAATTAATTCCCCAACCGGTTTTCCGTTTTTGACACGGTTCCAGGTGGTGTCAATTCCATCAAATAAGTTGTTTCTCTCTTTTGGATTTTCGCCATTAATTAATTCTAAATATTCGGTTTCTTCTCCGCGGACACCGGTACTTCCAAAACCTTGTGATTGGTGGCGGCTTCGGCTTAAAGCTGCTATTTCCTGATTAGATTTTCCAATTCCCGTATAATAAACTCCTGTTTCTAATTTGGTAAATTTAGATTTGTTGGCGGCATCAAACTTTTCCTGGCTTCCATAAAACCACCACGATGGATTGAAAAACTGGCGTTTTACCTGCCACGGTTTAACAAATTTTAATTGCTCAGGATATATTTTTGCATCATTAGTCAAATTAAAACTTTCTACACTCAACATAGCAGATGATGTGTGATGACCGTGTGTGGTTCCCGGTGAGCGATGATCAAATCTATTGATAATAACGTCGGGCTGAAATTTTCTGATGGTCCAGACTACATCTGCAAGTACTTTATCTTTATCCCAAATTTCTAAGGTTTCATCTGGATTTTTTGAAAAACCAAAATCATTAGCACGTGAAAAAAACTGCTCACCGCCGTCTATTTTTCTGGCTTCAATCAATTCCTGAGTACGTATAACACCTAACAATTCGCGTAATTGCGGTCCAATTAAATTCTGTCCTCCATCACCGCGGGTCAGCGATAGATATCCTGTTCTGGCATTCATTTCATTTGCCAAATATGAAATTAATCTGGTGTTTTCATCATCAGGATGTGCCGCGAGATACAAAACAGAGCCTAAAAAATTTAATTTTTTAATTTGATTGTAAATTTCGACAGAACTTGGTTTTTGGGGTTGTTGCGCATAAGAAGCAGAGATGCCTGATAAAAAAATAAGAAGAATATAAATCTGAATTTTTCGCATAGCGTGGTTTGATGTTTTTGAAAGTGCTTCAAAAATAGTAATTATATCTTTGAACCCTATTTAAATGAAATGTTAATGTTTAGTTATCGGCATCAGCCACAAAAGTTATTCCAAAAAAAAAGCTGCCAGATAAAAATCTAACAGCTTTTTTGATAATTTGATTTACAATGTAAATCTTGCGGTATTTCTTAGGATTACAGAAAAATTATTTCAATTTGTTCTCTGTGTCTTTAAATGTTCCCGTGATGGTAACATTACTATTTTTAGTTACTTTTCCGTAAATTGTAATTGACGAATCGTTTCCAACAAAATTAATTTTTGCGCCGCTGTTCAATCTCAAATCTCCCCAAATCACAACTGAACCTTCAATTTGAAGTAAAGCATTGCTGTTAATGATCAATTCCGTTCCCAAAAGGTATTTACCTTGAGATAAAGTTCCTCTCATATTAAAAGTTCCTCCGCTGTTTAGAGTCAAGCCATTTTGAATGCTGATTGCACCACAATGTGTTAACGTAGCACCTGAATTTACAATTACCGAGCTGATTGCCGTTGCACCAGAATATGATTTTACTTCATTTGAATTTAAAATCAAATTTTGTCCCTGATTGTAGATTCCGTATGATGAGCAGCTTGCGAAAGCAGCATTTGGTTTTTCCATCTTAATGATTTTCAAACCACCTTTTCCACTTGCTACATAAATATAGTCACCACTAGATTTTACGTAGTTTGATGAACCTGCAATTCCAACAGTTCCCAGTAAACTCAATTGTGTACCTGTTTTGTAAACATTTAGGCCTAAAGCTCCGTTAGCAACAAAAGCGTAGCCATCATTTACAGACACCGCATTGGTAACATTATCTTCACCAGCTGTTGCAAGAGGCAGTGATTGCAATTTTGAACCGCTGTTGATATCGTAAACGCCTAAGCCATTGTATCCTTCTGATACTAATAATCGTGTACCATCAAAATCAACTGTTCTTTTTGCACCGCTTACATCTGTAGAAGTTGTAAAAGTTTTTTGTAAAGCTAAAGTCGATTCACTGTAAACATTCACTCCTTTTTTTCCGCTTAAAGTAACAATTTTATCACCGCTGACCGCGATTGTACGTAAATCTTCTAAAGCTGCTTTTCCTGCAATTGCTTTAGTCGAGCTGTTAATTTTAAACAAACTTCCTGCATCACCTGTAACTGCGAAATAAGAAGATGTATTAGCGGCAACATCTGTAGTTACTCTGCTGTCAAGAGCTGTGATTGTATATTTATCTGTCAGCAGACCTGAACTTAACTGCATGTTAATAAGAATCGCCGGGCTTGTTAATGCCGGATTTTTATCAAGATCTGCAGCTCCTGCAATAATTAAGTTTCCGTTAGAGTAGGTAAGTGCTGTTATATCAGTATCTGCAATTAAAGCAGAATTAAGTAATTTAGGTTTATAAGGATCTGTAACATCAATTACGTCAATTGCTCCAGAATAAGTTTCGCCAATCATGGTGTAAGCCACATAAGCATAGTTTCCGTTTACAGCAACATGATTTGCCTGTAAAGTTCTTCCTTTGCTATCTTTTGGAGGATTAATTTCGGCAATTTGAACTAAAGGAAGGGCACTGGCCGCCGCCTCACTTTTTGCTGATTTTGAAGCAGAAGCATTTGTAATCGAAATTACTCCTGAATCTGTATAATCTAATCTGCTGTTTAATGATGTAAGATCATTATTGATTTCGATGTTAGTTCCTGCCTGGTTATCAGAATTTGAATCATCATTATTGTCACAAAATGTAAAAAGTGACATTGCTAAAAAAGAAAATAAGTAAACTCTTTTGTTCATAATTTGATCTTGTTTTAAAATCTGCTGCAAATATAAGTCATAAATATAGTAGAATAAGGTTAATATTAAGAATATTTTAACCAAACTAACTGTTTAACAGTTGTTTATGTGTTATGTTTAAGGAATTAACAAATAATCATTAAATTCTAGGCATAAAAAAAGGAAGTATCTATTTTTTTGATACTCCCTCTAATTGAAAATAAGCGATTTAGCAAACAATTATCTTCTTCCGTGTCCATTATGTCCGTCATTTCCTCTGTGGTCATGGCGATCATCATGTCTGTCGTGTTTATCATGATGTTTATCCTGGTGTTTGTCATAACGTCTGTAATCTCTGTGATCATGACGACGATCGTTGTAACCATAAACAGGTCTTGCTTTGTAAGGTCGTTGTGGTGCTCCGTGATATCCTTTATAATATTGTGCTCTGTGACGGTCAAAATAAGTATAAGGAGTTCTTCCGTGGTAATCATTCAAAACTACTTTATAACCTCCGTATAAATCATAGTTTCTGTATTGTCTTGGTAAATAAGTGGTTCTAACCCATCTTCCGCCTCCAAAATAAATAAATTGAGAAGCTCTAACATCATAATACGCTTCAATATCAGGAAGATAATAATATTCCATTTCAGCATATCCGGCAGGTCCCCAGGCAGGAGGATTTCCTATGTTAACATTAATTGATACTTGGGCTTGTGTGGCATTTGCAACCAATAGGAATAATCCGGCGATTGCTATTTTTATTGTTTTCATTTTTTTTAAGTTTTAATGTTACTCTTGTTTAGTAATATTCATATACTGTGCCAAAAATAAAAAACAAATGTATTTCGTCGGATAAAAATAATGTTTCAACGACTCGTTAGGCGCTACTGTCGCTGTAAAGTTTTGATTTTTAAAGACTTTATTAAAGTTTAGATTAAAGCAGAAAATTGATTTTTTTTTATCGGTAATCAACCACTCTTGGTTTTGCAAGCTCAAAACTCTGCAGCCCGTAATCTGTAGTTTCAAAAGTATTCGTTTTAAAAACATTATCTCCGTCGTAGGGAATACTTGGATAATAAGATATTGACAACTGAAAGTTACTGAATACCAAATAGTCATTGCTTATTAATAAGCCTAACGTTATTTTATGGTACGGTTTGCTGTCAAACATTGCTTTGTTTGAACTTCCTAAAACGGCAACTGTATAATTAAAAAACGGATTTAAACGAAAACCCCAGACTGAGTAAGGCGAGTAAGTCTGCGTCTGCAATGACAATAAAGCTTTGCTCGTTCCGTATAAGGCCGTGTTGAATCCTGCTAAACCATTTTGCTCGTTTACATTTAACTGGTCACCAATGACGTTTTCACGATTTATTCCTAAAACAAATTTCGGATTAATAAATTGTCTCACTTTCCATCGCCCCATAGTATACAGTTTGGTGAAATAATTAGATTCTAATGAAAAAGCGGTCTGATAGGTTTTAGATTGGTGAAAAAAAGTTCCGGCTTCAAAATTCATGCTTAGAAATCCGAGGCGGTAATAATTTCCAAAAGAAAACTGCGCGCCGACATAAGGTCTCCAAAAAGTATTTTTATATTGATATCCGAAGGTGACACCATAAATTCTTCCAATCGGTACATCTTCAATCTGTCCGTTTCTGAAAACATAACTGTCTTTAATAAATTTACGCCTGTTGAGTCCAACGCCCATTAAAATCAATTTTTCATCTGAATAGAAATTGGTCGGATCATATAAAACATCAGGAGATTCAGAATAATTGACATTTAAAAAACGCCCTGCAACAATTAAATTAGTATAAGCTTCATTATCATCTTCATAAACTTTTGTGGCTTTACCAATCCAAAAATCCTGAAAGTTAGATTTAAATGGCTGGTAAGCATAACTGGAATCCGGTGCCTGTAAAGTATCTCTTCTGAAATTTTGTCCTATGTAAGCGCCACCGGCCCATTTTGTCAGCGGAGAATAAAAGTCCCTTTCGATATCGATGCTTTTACTGTAATTATTATCGAGATCCATATTGTATTTCAGCGTAGCTCCAATATACGTGTTCTTTATATTTGGTACAGTATAAGTAACATCATTAGCATTCTGGCCGTCATCAAATCGATTGGTAAAACGGTATTCTAACTGCTGTCCTGATCCAAAAAAATCTTTTTCCTTGAATCCGAGAGAAACACGGCTGCTTGAAACGGAAAATTTTGGAATTGTACTCCAGGAATCCAAAACCCTAATCGTAACATCTACAGAATCTGATTTTGGACTGGCCAGTTCATTTGAGATTCTAACCGCAGTAACATACCGCTGCGCACGAATCAAACGCTCCGATTCCTGCACTTTATAAGAATCGTAAGGTGTGTTTCTTTTAAATAAAAGAAGATTTAAAATTGCTATCCTTTTTGTTTTTAAGTGGAGTTTGTTTCCGGTACGTTCTCCCCAGTTTTTTGGATGTGAAACCGTATCTGTAACCGAATTTCCAAAAGGGTCAAGCGTTACAATATTGATTTTACGGATTATTTTGCCATCGTAACTCTGAGAATCAGTAGGTACGATAACTTCCTTTTTTTTCGCTCTTTTTGTTCTGAAAAGTAGTTTATGAAGTGTCTGAGTAAATTTATTTTTTTTAGAATAGTTTCGAATTTTAGTATAGACTTCTGTACTGTCTTTTTTTTCTTTAGGCTTTTTATCAGATTTATCAACCTGAGCATAAGCGCCTTGTAAACAAAAGCAGAACAAGATAAAAATAACTATTTTTCGGTTTAAAAACATTCAGGTATTATTTGGCTTATTTGATGGGTGTTATTATATGAATATAAGAAAAATAACGCAATTATTAATGATTACTACGCTTTAGTTTCTACTTTGACTCTTCGAATTCTCCAGGTAAATTTTTTGGGCATATGATTCCCCATTAAATACCCCCAGGGTTCTAATGATTCGATTCTTTCAAAAATAATTTTTAGAATGGCTAAAAGCGGAATTGCCAGAAACATTCCGGAGATTCCTGCGGCGGCGCCCCCTACAATGATTCCCATGATGGAAACGAATGCATTAATTTCAACTTTAGAATTGATAATCAGCGGCACTAATATATTGTTGTCAATTAATTGTACAATCAGGTTTACAATTAAAATACTAAGAATTATCGAAGTTTCAGGCGTTCCTGTTAAGGACGCTAAAACCGTTATTATACCTGCAATTAAAATTCCGATATAAGGTATCAGATTTAAAATTCCGGTTATCAGTCCTAATAAAATAAAATACTTTACGCCGACAATCCAAAGTCCTAAACTGGTTAAAACAGAGACGACGATCATTTCAAAAATCAGGCTGACAATATAATTGTTGATTGAGACCTTGATTTGCGATAGTATATCTTTTAAAGCCGCATGATCTCCTTTAGGTATTAATTTGGCAAGAAATAAAATAAAATGATCTTTATATAAAAGGAATAAAAAAGTATAAATAGGAATAATGGTGCAGTCTAAAAGCAGATCTGTTATAGAGATTAGTGCTGTACCTATAGTTCCCGTTCCGTTTTTTACAGAATCTTTAGTTACAGTATCAAGATATTTTTTTTGCTCACCAATACTGATCTGAAATTTTTCTCGTACGAATTTATGAATTTCAGTGATAAAAGTATTCGTATTTTTCTTTATGGTTTCAAAATCATTGGCCATATCTGTTACCTGGTAAGAGATAAACACCAAAATTCCAACAATAACTAAGGCAAAAAGCAAAACGCAGATAATAGCGGCAAGATGTCTCGGAAATTTTAATCTTCCGTTTAAGAAAGTGAAGATAGGAAGCAGTAAAACAGCAAATAAAAAAGCCATCAGTACAGGTGTAATAATGTCTTTTCCCATGCAGAAAATAGTCGCAAAGCAAATTAAACTTATTAATATAAGGGAAATTTTGGCATAAAGTGGAAGCTTTACTGATAGCGTCATTGATGGTTTGGAATTAAGTTAGAAATAAGTATTTGGTCTAACAAAATTCCTTTTTTAATTCGTAAAGCACGTTCTACGTTTATACAATTACGTTACAAAATTCCCATTCAAAAAATTAATCAAAAAACTCCTTTTCTTCGTACTTTACAGGCATTATCGAAATGCCTTTTTGAAGCAGTAAATTGTTTGGAAAAATAATTTTTTCGCCTTCTTTGGTTTTCAAATTTACATGAAAAGCGCTGATATCTTCTATTTCTGCTTCGATAGGAAAATCTTTGTCGTGTATTTTTATAGTATCCCCAATCCTGAACGGGAAAGAAAAAAACAAAATCATTCCTGATGTAATATTGCTCAGGATAGACCATTGCGCAAACATTGCAACGCCTATAAAAGTAGCAATTGAGGAAAGAGTAATAAAAATATGCTGCGTGTCGACCCCCCAAATTACAATCAGGCTAATAACCACTAATGTGTTCATCAGCAAATGAATGTATTTGATTACTAAATTAGTCCGATGCTCTAATAATTGACTGGTATTGGCATAACGTCGAATTAGTTTCGCAATAATCATCCGTAGTGATATCAGTGCCAAAATAAGAATTCCGGTGGCTAATATTTCCTGACTATATTCTTTAAAAGCAAACATAAATTAGATTTTTTACACTAAAGTACTTAAATATTCATAAACTTTAGCTGTCGGAAGCCCCATAACATTTGTATAAGAGCCCTCAACTTTTGCAACTGCCATAAAACCAAACCATTCCTGAATTCCGTAAGCGCCTGCTTTATCATAGGGTTTGTAATTTTCAATATAATACAAAATCGCTTCATCTGATAAATCATTAAAAGTAACTTTTGTAATATCGTGCAAAAGAGTAGAGGCAGTGCTGGTTTTAAAACATACAGAAGTAATTACTTCATGGGTTTTATTCGACATTGACCGGATCATTTCAAAAGCTTCCTGGGCACTTTTGGGCTTTCCTAACGCTTTATTTTCGTGCCAGACAATCGTGTCGCTGGTTACTAAAATTTCATTTTCTTTCAGTTCTCCGTCAAACGCCTTTGCTTTTAATTCGGCTAAAAAATCGGTAATTGCAGCCGCTTTTAATTCTGGCGGATAAATTTCTTCAACATCTTTCAGTCTAATTTCAAAATCAAGCTCTAAATCTTTAAAAAACTGCTGTCTGCGCGGAGATCCCGATGCAAGGATTATGGTATATTTTTTTAGTTTTTCTTTAAGCATTGTAATTGATATTTAAGGTAATGATCAGAATTGATAAAATTCCGAAAAATAAAATCAGTTTTAAAACCGTACTCAAATGATGATAATCTTTTTTAGATTTTGCAGTCAGTATCTTCACAATAAAATACAATAAAGGCGCTAGAACAAAAGCAAAAGCATATAGCGTAACGAAAAAAAGATTGTTTTTGAAGAAATAAGTATTGATGTAAAGCAGACATAGAATAAACGGAATTATGGCGAATGCCAGCGCTATTTTTGAAGCACGGCTAATTCCGATAGCAATTGGCAGCGTGTTCATTCCCTGATTGTAATCGCCGTTTACATCTTCAATATCTTTAATTATTTCACGAATAAAATTGATCATAAAAGCAAACAAGGCATAATCTATCAATATCGAAAAAAGTCCTGCCATCTGCGCCTGATTATCTGCATTAATAGCCGGGAAAATATCGAAAATTCCAATAATCAAAACGCTTGCTGAGAGCAGCAGCGCCACCACAAAATTCCCTACTACCATAATTTGTTTTAAAGTTGTAGCATAAAAATAAAGCAGAGAAGCAATTAAAATAAAAAGAGAAGCAAAAGTAGGCCTTAAAATAATGTTTGATAAAACAAACCCAATCGCAACGCCTGTAATATTAAGTCCTATATAAATATTATACGCTCTCGTTTCTGAAATGCCTTTACCAATCACAACATCATTGGGTTTATTGATCGTATCGGTGGCAACGTCAAAAATATTATTGATTACATAACCCGCCGCTGCCAGTAAAACGGTACTTAAAACTAACAATCCGTACTGCCAATCGGCCAAAGCCAAAGGAACTCCTTTCTGATTTAAAAAAGCATAACGAAACAAAACCTGCATAAAAGCAAGCATTAATAAGTTTTTATATCGAATTAATTTGAGGTATTTCATTTTTTCTTGAGGTTCTGAGTGGCTAAGGTTCTGAGGTTCTGAGTTTTTTTTGGAAAAGTTCAAAGAGGCAAAGGAGCAAAGGCGTAAAATTTTGTTGGTGTTTAAATCTTTGTCAAAGTTTAAAATTTGGACAAAGCCAATTGTGAGCACACAATCTAAAATCTTAAATCAACAATCTAAAATTATTTTAGTCATGTTTGCCGTTAAAATATTCCATCCATTTTCCCTGCACTTTCATCACTTGTTCGATGACATCTCTTACAGCGCCTCTTCCGCCTTTTACGTGCGAAATATAACGGCTGATATTTTTGATTTCTGGCGCTGCATCTTGCGGACAGGTTGGTAAAGCTACTAATTTCATAACATGAAAATCCGGAATATCATCGCCCATATACAATACATTTTCCGGACTAATCTTGTAGTTATCCATATATTCCCTGAAAGTTGCTACTTTGTCAGGTGTTCCTAAATGAATATCAGTGATACCTAAATTGCGCAATCTAACACGAACGCCTTCATTACTGCCGCCAGAAATAATGCAGACGTGGTAACCGCTTTCTACAGCAGCTTTCATCGCATAACCATCCCGAATATTCATCGTACGGAGAATTTCTCCTTCATTGGTTACAAATACGGAACTGTCTGTAAGTACGCCGTCAACATCAAAAACAAACGTAGTGATGTCATTCATTATTTCTTTATAACTTTTTGCCATTATGCTGTATGGATTGTGTTAGTATTTTATAAATGTTCTTTTGATTTTCATTCGTTAGAAAATCCAAATGTGTTTGAATTGTGGTAGAATCATTTCGTTTTGCCGGACCGGTCTGCGCATCAATAGGATCCAGAGCCTTTATTTTTTCTGCAGTTTCCTGAATCAACGGTTTTAGAATTTCAAACGGAACCTGATGTTCTTCGCATATTTCGTGGCCTAACTGATACAAATGATTGGTAAAATTATTTACAAAAACAGCTGCAGCATGAAGTGCTTTTCTTTGGTTAGTGTTTATAGGATATACTGCATTTGAAATGCTTTTGGCAGCAGCTTCTAAAATACGAAAATCAAACGTATTTTCAGCTTCCAGGCACATCGGAACTGTTGAAAAATCTACTTCTTTTGCTTTAGAAAAAGTTTGCAGCGGATAAAAAACACCCTTTCGGTTTTTAGGATCTAAAGTATCAAGAGAAGCCGCGCCGGAAGTATGAACAACAAGCTGGTTATGAAAAGGTAACAGCGAAGCAACTTCGGCAACAGCATTATCAGAAACCGCAATAATATACAAATCTGATGGTGTTAATTCAGAAAAATCACTGACAATTTTATTAAAATCAAGCAGCTGTGCCAGGGCTTCTTTTTTTCTCGAAAATACCTGTACAATTTCAACAGCTTCACTTGCCGTAAAAGCTTTGATCAAATGCTGTGCAACATTTCCGGAACCAATTAACGTTATTTTAATCATGTGGCAAAATTAGCATTATTTTTTTTAAAGAAGAAAGACAAGATAAAGTTTGGCCAATGATTACACTGATTACTTCATTTATAATTAAAAATACAAACTCAATCTTTTAATAGGAAGCAGATAAATCTGTGCATCTGATTTCTGGTTTTGAGACTTTATAAAAATAAACGTACGATTTTAAGAATTCGATCAATCAGAAAGGCTTTTTTTGGTTTTTATTAACAAATCACAAATACTTCTAATCAACATTTTTAAGTACTTTTGTGGCACTTTTACACAATGTAATTCCTTAAAAATGGATAAAAAAATATTCTCTTTTTTGTTTTCTACAAGATTAATGGCCGTTCTTTTTTTAACATTTGCGTTAGCGATGGGTATTGGAACTTTTATCGAAAGTAAATACAATACCGATACTGCCAGAATTCTAATTTACAATACCTGGTGGTTTGAGGTGATAATGGTCTTTTTCATGATTAATTTCTTCGGAAATATCAAGCGTTACCAATTATTGAAAAAAGAAAAATGGGCAACTTTGTTACTTCACATAGCCTTTATTTTTATTCTTTTAGGAGCTTTTATTACGCGATACATCAGTTATGAAGGAATGATGCCAATTCGTGAAGGTGCTGCAGAAAACCAGATTTATTCAGATAAGACATTTATAACAGTTTTTGCTGACGGCGAATACAAAGGCGAAATGAAACGCAGGGTTTTTGAAAAAAACCTGTTGCTGTCACCCGTTACCAATAATGATTTTACAATTTCTGGAAAATTCGACGAAACTCCTTTTGAAGTGACATACGAAAACTACATTATGGGAGCAAAAGAAACCATAAAACCAGATCCTAAAGGCACTTTATATCTTAAACTTGTCGAAGCGGGTTCAGGCGGACGTGAGGAGCATTTCCTGAAAGAAGGTGAAGTGCAAAATATTCATAATGTTTTGTTTGCTTTAAACAAACCTACTGACGGCGCAATCAACATCAATACGACTGGCGAAAAATATACCATTCAGACTCCTTTTGAAGGAGAATTTATGCGAATGGCAGACAAATTAAAAGGTGCAGTTACCAAAGACAATGTACAGCCTTTAATGATGCGTTCTTTATATAGCATTGGCGATATCCGAATTGTATTTCCAGATCCTGCAGTGCGGGGAATTGTAGATTATGAATCAAATAATGATTTTAAGGCCAAGTCACATTCTGACGCTCTTATCGTAAAGGTAAAAGCGGAAGGGCAGGAAAAAGTAGTACGCCTTATGGGCTCTAAAGGAACTGTTGGAGAGCCGCAGACCGTTAAAATTGGTAAAATCGAATATTCATTATTCTACGGAAGTAAAGCCTACATATTGCCATTTAAAGTAAAATTGAACGATTTTATTGCTACAAAATATCCCGGAACAGAGAAAAGTTATTCTGCTTTTGAAAGTAAAGTAACCGTTCAGGATTCATCAGAAACTTTTGATGCAGACATTTATATGAACCACGTTTTAGACCACAAAGGGTATCGTTTTTTTCAATCTTCATTTGATCCGGACGAAAAAGGAACTGTTTTATCTGTAAATCATGATTTTTGGGGAACCAATATTACTTATTTTGGATATTTTCTTCTGTACATAGGTTTAATGGCCATTATGTTTACAAAGCATTCTCGTTTTGGCGATTTGAAACGCAAATTGGATGTTGTAAAAAAGAAAAAAGAAAAACTGATTACTATTTTTATATTACTGCTTAGTTTTAATGCTTTTGCTCAAACACCGCACGTTCATACACCAGGTCATGATCACAATCATACTGCAGATCCTAACGATCATGCCAACCACGTAACGGCACCGCCAAGCCAGAGACAATTAGATTCGTTATTGACGATTTATAAAGCTCCGGAAGCACACGCTGCTAAATTTGGCCGTTTGATTATTCAGGATGCAGGCGGTAGAATGAAACCTATTAATACGTTTTCATCTGAATTACTTCGAAAAGTAAGCCATGATGATAAGTATAACGGAATGAATTCTGATCAGGTATTTTTGTCTATGACGCAATATGCGCAGGTTTGGATTCAGATTCCGATTATTTATATCAAATCTGGAAACGATAGTATTCGTAAAATTATTGGAGTAGATAAAGAGGCTAAATTTGCACCTTTTGTTAGCTTTTTTGATGAAAATGGAGCTTATAAGCTTTCTCCTTATTTAGATGCAGCTTACAAAGCTGCCAATCCAAATCAGTTTGAGAAAGATTTTATTGAGACTGATAAAAAGGTAAACTTGATGGAATCTGCTTTAAGTGGCAGTATTTTAAAGATATTCCCGATTCCAAACGATCCAAATCATAAATGGGTTTCGTATTTAGAACGTGAACAGGGCGGTTTTAAAGGAATGGATTCAACTTATGTTCGCCAGATTCTTCCATTGTATTTTAGTGCTTTAAATAACGGCTCGATTTCTAAAAACTTCAATACAGCCGATCAATTGGTGGAAAGTATTAATGGTTTCCAAAAGAAATTCGGAAGCAAAGTGCGCCCAAGCGAACAAAAAATTAATCTTGAAATAGCTTACAATAACTATAATATTTTACCCAAAATGTTTTATTGGTATTCGCTTTCCGGAATCTTCATGTTAATTTTTACGTTGTTTAATATTTTCTTCGACAAAAAAATTTTACGCATCACCGTAAATGGTTTTCATGTTTTAATCGGGTTAATATTTGCATTGCACACAATAGTATTAATTGCTCGCTGGTATATTTCTGGCCACGCTCCTTGGAGTAATGCTTATGAAGCAATTGTTTATGTAGCTTGGTCAACAATGTTTTTCGGATTAGCATTTGACAAAAAATCAAAATTGACTGTTGCATCAGCAGCGTTTGTTACTTCAATGATTTTTATGGCAGCAAATGCCAACTGGATTGATCCTGAGATTGCAAATTTACAGCCAGTACTTAATTCATATTGGTTAATGATTCACGTTGCGGTAATCGTAGCAAGCTACGGTCCGACCGCATTAGGAATGATTTTAGGTTTTGTGGCTTTAGTATTGATTTTCTGTACAACTGAGAAAAACAAAGCTAAGATGGAATTGAACATCAAAGAGATTACCTATATCAACGAAATGGCATTAACAATTGGTCTTATCATGCTAAGTATTGGTAACTTCCTTGGAGGACAATGGGCCAACGAAAGCTGGGGACGTTATTGGGGATGGGATCCAAAAGAGACCTGGGCTTTAATCTCGATTATGATTTACGCCTTTGTAATTCACGCTCGTTTTGTTCCTGCCTTAAGAGGAAAATGGTTTTTTAACCTAATGAGTATGTTTGCTTTTGTTTCGATTTTGTTTACTTATTATGGAGTAAACTTCCATTTAGTTGGTTTACACTCTTACGCAAGCGGAGAAGCGCATTCATTAAACTGGGTTTATTATTCTTTAGGAACAATTTCTCTTATTGGAGCAATTACATATCCTAAATACCGTAAATACTATAAGAAAAAAAAGTAATTATCAAGCGTAATTATTAATTCACATAACAAAAGGTTCAACGAGAGTTGAACCTTTTTTATTGGAAAAACACAAACTTAAATCCATATTGACAAATCCGACAGTTTTTAATCTGTCGGATTTACTTATGAAAACATTAAACGTCAAAACTTGGAATTTTTCAATAAGAAAACTTTTCCTTCAATAAAAAAATAGCAATAAATAAACTCAAAAAGAGTATTAAAAATAGAATATGACTTAAAACGGATAAAAAGAAAGCCTTTGTTTTAGACATTTTATTAAAGAACTGAATATTGGTCCAAAATATTAAAATAAGATCTACAACGTAAATGATAAGCGTTACTTTTTGAATGTGAGGCGTATTATTAAACAAATAAATCAGTGGAAATGTCAGTATATGTGCAAATAGCTTTTGTGCAGCTTTGAATGTATTGAAGACAAAATATTCAACAAAATTATAGCCTTGATTTCTAAAACAAATATAAGTTCCTACTGTAAAAATGGGAATAGTTGCAATTGTAATCCATGAAAAATGAGTTGCCATCCATTCATTAAATTTCAAATAATCTACATTAGGATCTGTCGAGGTAACTTGAATTAAATTGATGTGAAAATAATGATACAAAACACCATAAAGAGTCGCTAAAACTACCACTAGCGACAAAGGTTTGAAATGCCGTACTCGTTTTCCTTCGATAAATTCCCGAATAGAATGTCCGGGTTTTGTAAACAATTTTTTTAAAGAATAGAGAATTCCTTCATCAAAATGCAATAATCCGTGCTGAATATCGTGCCATAAAAAATGAATATTTATTTTATGGGTTTCGGCAGACTGCCCGCAATTGTTACAATAATGACCTTTGAAAACCTGATAACAGTTTTTACAGATGATTTCCATTTTTTTATTTTATTGTATATAGAATAGTATAGTATTTCTTATTTAAAATATTCGTATTCATACTTGTAAATGTATTTTGCGTGTTTAGAAGTATCTGTTTTTTGTATAAGCCTCTTATTATTATCGTAAACGTAGTCAGTAAAAAATGTACTTGCTGATTCAAGATCTTCAAATACATCTTTTATTAGAAGTTGATTATCATAAGTATGAGAACGTATATTCAAAAGTTTTTCACCTTTAAATTCTTTTTCCTCAATACAATTACCCTTTTCATATTTGTATTTTAAAATTTTATCTTTCTCGACTTCTGATACAACATTATTATGATCGTCTAATGTTTGTATAATTTCTCCTATTCCAATCATATCAACATTATATTTAACCGTTATCTCTTTTGGCAGATAGTAGAAATTTCTATCAGAAGTAACTTTATTTCTCGAGTTAAAATACTTTTCGTTTATTGGCCTTGACTTGCTGTCATACTTCGCTAAAAAGGAAAGATATTTTGGTTCGGTAAGCAGTCTTTTGAAATTAGGAGAATTGAATAAACCAGCAGTGTCTTTTATCTTTTCAATTTCTGCTTTGTATTTACTATATTCTTCGTCTGGCTGCACCACCGCATAAGCGTCATCAATACTTATTGCATCTTTTCCTACAATGGTATATTTAACCCCTTTTGCTTTATTGTCTAAATATTGATCGTTCTCAATTTGGAGCATTTTTTCATCATCAGTCAGGTAGGAGAAAACCTCCATTTTATTTTTTGAGTATTTTACCTCCTCATCGCTAAACCCTATAACCGTATGCCCCTCAATTTTTTTTATAATTCTATTTTTGTTGTCATATTTATAATACGCTACGGAATAAGGATTGTTCAGTATTAAATATGGTTTTCCATTTTTGTTAAAATAATGTTCCTCTCTAATAGTGTCATTTCTTTTTACAGTTATTTTCTTTATTCCTCGATTGTCTTTGTTGAGAGATATATAATCCCGAACAGAGCTATTTTGTGAAAATATCATTTGGCTAAATAAAAAAGATACAAAAAGAGCGGCCTTTTGAAGATAGGAGAGAAAGTTTTTCATTTATTTACTATTATTTGTTTTAAAACCATTTGGATACATAATTGCTATAAAAACGACAATCAGTAAAAAGTTATATTCTACACCGTTTCTGCCGCCGCCAACCACAAACCAGCCTTCCTTAAAATGGACGAGAATAATGCCCATAAGCAGGACAAAAATCGTTACAAAGCCAGCCAGCTTAATATATTTATTAAGAAGCAGCAGAATAGCAGCGACTATATGAGATAATTTGATTGACCAGGCCAGAAAAACACCAAAAGGAGCAAACCCAATCTGATTCAGATATAAATTTCCGAAATTATTAATACCATTATTAAAAATTCCAAAAACGGAGTGGGTAAGGAGTATGAGAGCTACAGCGGCTCTCAAGAGAAAATTACCGTTCATAATGTGGATTTTTAAATGGTTATTTCAGTTAAAAATAATAAAAAAACGCATATTAAATTAATAATATGCGTTTTGAGTGTGTTATAGTTTTGTTTTTAGACTTTTCCTAAGGTATACAATTGTGTCATTGTAGGAGTTAAACTTCCTCCGGCCGGCTCTAGTGTTATACCAAATGCCTCTGCATCGCTTGTACGATCAACAGCAAATATTTTTTGAGAATTCCCTTCAAAATCGCTCAATAAACCAATACTTGTCGGCGTAAGCACCGGACTTAATTTTAAAGCCCAAACCTGATACACCATTCCTTTTGGAGGTTTTGGCAGGCCTGCAGCATCAATATAAGTTGTTTTTGTGTCTTTGTTCCAATATACTTTTGCAAAAGAAGTTGGAGAAACTGCCTGACCGCCAAGTGTTACGCCAGTGTTCTTAATGTCTCTCACAATATTTAAGCTTTTCTCGATCTCTTTATTTTGGAGTCCTAAATAAGCATAATCTCTTTCGATTTTATTTTTTTCAGTACCAACAGTAGCGATCGCTTCTCTTGTTTTAGTTAACTCTAAAGTTTGATATCCAAAACCCAGAAGCAACAAAACAGCAGCTGCCCAGCCCACATATTGAGACCAGTTTGATGCAGGTTTCAACTCGACCACTTTGCCATGTTTCAGTTCTAAACGGGCTTTGATCTTCTCGAAATTTGCTACTGAATGGAAAGGAGAAAAACTTGATGATAAAGCAATAATAGCTTTTTCAATTTCAATAATTTCCTGATGTACTTCGGGATTCTTTTTTGCCAGTTCGGCTATCTCGAGATTTTCAGTTTCAGTTAATAAACCGTAAACATAAAGCTCCAGAGTTCCTGATTCTATATATTCTTGTGCTTCCATTAGATTTTTAAATAATTACGTAAATCGTTAATACAGTTTCTGTTTTGTGTTTTGATAGTTCCCAATGGCAGTGCCAATTCTTCTGAAGCTTCTTGTTGGGTATATCCTTTAAAAAATAATAAATCTATAATCTCAATACATTTTGGTTTCAGTTTTTTAACGAACTCCTGAATTCCAATGGTATCAATTCTATTCGTTAATTTATTACTGTCATCTAACAGATTTACGAAATTATCTGAGGAAAGGTTTTTTTGACTGTTATTAAAATTTTTGGATCGCAGCAAATCGATAGACGTATTCCTTGCTATGTTAAGGATCCAGGTATAAAATCGGCCTTTGCTTTCGTTATAAGAATCAATATTTTTCCAGATTTTTACAAATACGTCCTGTAAAACATCTTCTGCTTCCTCACGATTCTTGATTAAAACATTAATGACCGAAAATAAACTTTTTGAGTACATATCGTACAAATGGGTAAAAGCTCTTTCGTCTTTTTTGTAAATTAAAACTAATAATTCTTCCTGACTCATAGATGTGGATTTTTAAGCTTAAACAAAATTTTAATAACATTATTTTATAACCTGAGATAAAGATAATTTATTTTTTCGGGAAAAATAAAATTTTTTTAACAGTCTTAAACCTAGCAAAACAAGGGGTTTGAAAAAAAAGTGATTTTTTTTTCATTTTTTTAAAACCAAAAGCAATCCAATTCCGTAAATGCTATTATAACAGTAATGATGATATTTCAGAAAAATAGCAGGAAGATTTAAAATTACGTCGACAGCTGATTTTAAGGCAGTTTATGAAGATGTAGTTAAAATGAAAATTTAACAATTGTTTAAAAATACTGTAGTACATCTCAATAATAAAAAATGATCATGAAAAGAACTGATACATTAAAAATATTGATTGTGGGTTTAACGAGCGTTTTATCACTCACAAATTTTAGTACAACTGATTTTCGAAAAGGAATGGTTCGAAATCATACCGATTTAAATTTTTTAATTCATCCTATATAATAGTCGATGTCCTCGGACTTCCAAATGAAAATTATAAGCACTTAGATTAATATCATACTAATAAACAACGCAGAAGATTACCATATAAAAGCCAATATTACGAGATTTGGAAGTTAGTGTGGTTGGGGTATAAAAATGATTTTCACTATAAACCGAGGCATCAACTATATTTTAAAAGAAATAAAAAAGAGTTTTCAAATTTGAAACTCGAAAGATTGCATAATGATTAATTCATGGTTTGATTTGTTTGTATGGGGGAAGCCTAACGTCTGATTAACGTTAGGCTTCATTTTTTTAAATATTTGTGGAAATAATAACAATAAAGACTTTCTGTAATAAGAGTTTTTTAACTAATTTTATAAAAATTTAAACGATGAATAAAATAGCATTTTTAGTTTGCAGTGCAGTTTTTTTAATAGCAGCACAAGTTCAGGCTCAAACAAACAGCAATAAACCTAACACAGAAAAAGTTATGGGAAAACAAACCATTTATCAATTTAAAGTACAAGATCTGTCTGGCGATACCTTTGATTTTGCATCTTTAAAAGGTAAAAAAGTAATGATTGTAAACACAGCTTCAAAATGCGGCTTAACACCGCAATACAAAGATCTTGAAGCGGTTTATAAAGAGTATAAAGACAAAGGTTTTGTTATTGTAGGTTTTCCGGCAAACAATTTTGCAGGTCAGGAACCCGGTACCAATAAAGAAATCGAAACATTCTGCCAGCAAAATTATGGCGTAACCTTTCCCATGATGGATAAAGTTTCTGTAAAAGGAGATGATATGAGTGAAGTTTATAAATTTCTGACACAAAAATCTAAAAACGGTTTACAGGATTCAGAAGTAGAGTGGAATTTCCAGAAATACTTAATCAACGAAAAAGGAGAATTGGTTAAAGTTATCAAACCAAAAACATTAGTTACAGAACCTGATGTAATTAATTGGATAAAAAGTTAATTAAGAACTATCTTAACCTAAAAAGCACAAACTTATACTTTTAAGTTTGTGCTTTTTTTATTCTTATTATCGGTTCAATTTCGATGAAAGGAGACTCAAAGTGAACTTTGAAAAAGCCTCTGTACGTTTCTGCGTTCAAAAAAGGTAACAAAATCTACTTTAATAGTAACTGCATAAAAACCAAATCCAGCCAATGATCAAACTTGTATCCCACTTCGCGAATCGTTCCGGCAGCTATAAATCCAAATCTTTCATGAAAGGCAATACTTCCGGCATTATCAGCATCAATAGCGCCAATCATGCAGTGATAACCTTGTTCTTTTGCGAGTCGAATTAATTCTGTTAGCAATTGAGAGCCAATTCCTTTTCCAATCACATGATCTACTACATAAACTGAATGTTCAACCGTATATTGATACCCAATTTTTTCACGGAACTGCCCGTAACTGCCAAAACCTACCACTTCACCCTCTAAATCGGCTACAACAATAGGCAGTTTTTTCGCGTTTTTATCTTCAAACCATTTTGTCTGTACTTCAAGCGTTTGAACATCATAATTATAATTCGCCGTTGTGTGCAAAATAGAATGGTTAACAATCTCTAGAATTTTCTCTAAATCGTTTGATGTTGCTGGTCTAAGCTTTATATTCATTTTTTATTTTTTTAGCCGCAGATTTACGAATTTTTTTAGTTTATAAAATAAAATTCGTGAATTCGAAGCGTTTTTATTTTTTTTCTAATTCGGCCAATAAAGTATCAACTTCCTTGGGATTCCAGGTCATTTGCAAACAAATTACTTTGGCATATTTTGCATATTGCAAAGCTAATTTTTTATCTTTTATTTTATTGTAAAGCCGTGCTAAAAGTAAATTTCCATCATAAGAATCGTTTAATTCTAACGAATGTTTTACCCAGAAAATAGATTTTTTCAAGCTTTCAGCATCCGAAATATGTTTCAAATAAGTCTGTCCAATATCTTTTAAGAAGCTGGCATCGTTCCAAACCAATTTTTCTGTACTTTCAAGCGTTACTTTTTTATAAAACGGCCATTTTTCAGTTCTTTCAGCCAAAGTTAAGTCAAACTTAAAAACGAGAGAATCTGTTTGCTGCAGCCGAATCGATTTGGCAATTTCTCTTTGTTTGTAATAATTTATCGTATCTAAATTATCAACCAGAGGCCGAAGCAGTTCATTTACAATACTTTCGATTTTACGATCCACACGATTTTGAGATGCCACTGCTGCAAAATCTTTCTGATGTTTTAAAACATATTGAAATTCTCTCGAATTGATATCAGTAACACCGTTTGCAATGACGCGCCAATTCGTTTCGCTTGCTAACTGAGCGTCAGATTGTGTTTCGAGATAAACGTGTGTCGGAAGAGACAATTCGGTCCTGTCTTTTCCCTTTTTTAAAGTGTTCAAATACTCGAAGAATTTTGTTGAATTATTGGGTTCAGCCAGAAATTCTTGTTCTAAATAAGGCAATTGCATTTTAGGATTTAGCGCATTATTAACTTCGGTCATAAATGCAGCCGTTTTCAATTCTCCTTTTAAGGCATATAAAAGTGTTTCATTATTTTGGTCTAAAAACAAAAAAGCAGGCAGTGATTTAGTGTTGAATTTATTTTTGAGAGCAATTCCTTCTTCTTTTTCAATATTTTTCCAAACACAAACAAAGTTTTTATTCAAAAAGGCCATTACATTTGGGTCGCTGAAAACGTCTTTTTTCATTTGATTGCAGTGCGGACACCAATCTGCATATAACATTACAAAAAGAGGTTTCTCTTGCTTTTTGGCATTTTCTAGTGCAGTTTTATAAGGCGTATCATCAGGAACAAATTGATTTTGAGATTGTAAAGCCTGTAAAGAAACAAAAATAAAAAGGAGAGACAGGAAACGCATATTGATTGTATTTTTATCAGAATTTTACTTTTACAAATATATTCCCTTTTTATAAAACCACTCTTAATATCTTGCTAATATATGAGTAAAATCAGGCTCGAAGTTCGTAACTTTGTCGTATTAAAAAAGAAAAAGCTGACTTATAGTTTTTCTTAAAAAAAGTAATATACATCCGAATGATTTACCCCAAAATAGAGCTTGCACAAAGCATCATCGAAATTTGTTCAGCAAAAGGAATCACCAATATTATAATTTCACCCGGTTCAAGAAACGCTCCTTTAACAATAGGATTTGCCCAAAATAAAGATTTTACCTGCTACAGCATTGCTGATGAACGCTGTGCCGCTTTTTTTGCTTTAGGAATTGCCCAGCAGACCAAGAAGCCTGCTGCAGTAGTTTGTACTTCAGGTTCTGCTTTATTGAACTATTATCCGGCTGTAGCCGAAGCTTTTTACAGTCAGATTCCGTTAATCGTAATTTCTGCAGACCGCCCTCAAAATAAAATAGACATTGGAGACGGACAAACCATCCGCCAGCAGAATGTTTTTGCAAACCATTCTGTTTTTAATGCCAATTTAACCGAAGAGGCTTCTGTCGAAAATGATTTAAAAATCAACAAAGCAATTGAAACTGCTATTCTTCAAAAAGGCCCCGTTCATATCAACGCCCCTTTTGAAGAACCTTTGTATGAAATAGTGGATGCACTTACAGTTTCATCAAAAATTACTGCTTTAGAAGATACCATACAAACAAAAATCATCAAAAATGCAGCCGATTTTGTTTCAATCTGGAATACTGCGAAACGTAAATTGGTTTTAGCCGGCGTAAATGAAACCCATTTAATTGATGAAGAAATTGTTCAAAATCTAGCCCACGATCCGTCTATTGTAGTTCTTACAGAAACAACTTCTAATTTGCATCATCCTAATTTTATAAATAGTATTGATACTTTAATTACGCCTTTTGACGACGCTGATTTCAAAGAATTTCAACCTGAAATTTTAGTAACATTTGGCGGTATGATCGTTTCAAAACGCATTAAGGCATTCTTGCGAAAACACAAACCCAAACACCATTGGCATATCGATACATTGCGTGCTTACGACACATTTAATGCCTTAACACAGCATTTTTTAATGCATCCGAATGACTTTTTTAAAGATCTTTTGTCAAAAACCAGTTATGTTGAAAGTGATTATTTCTCGGAGATAGATAAAATTTACGATGCAAGAAAAATTAAAAAACAGGAATATTTAAGCAAAATTGAATTTTCAGATTTTAAAGTTTTTGAAAAAGTAATTGCAACACTTCCTAAAAATTCGCAGCTGCAAATCAGTAACAGTTCAGCGATTCGCTATGCACAGCTAATCGAGATAGATCCGTCGATTGAAGTATTTTGTAATCGCGGTACCAGCGGTATCGATGGCAGCACATCAACCGCAATTGGTGCTGCGGTAGGAAATGAAAAGCAAACGGTTTTAATTTCGGGCGATATTGGCTTTTTATATGACAGCAACGCTTTATGGAATTCGTATATCCCAAAAAACTTTAAAATTATTTTAATCAATAATGGAGGCGGCGGCATCTTTAGAATCTTGCCGGGACATGAAGAAAAACCTGTTTTCAATACTTATTTTGAAACTTCGCATACGCTGACAGCGGAACATTTGGCTAAAATGTATCAGATGAATTATTTTCAGGCCGCTGATTTAGAGTCATTAGAAAAAAATAGTACCGCATTATATGAATCCAATGATGCTCCCGGTATTTTAGAAATTTTTACACCAACTTTAGTAAATGATAAGGTTTTAAAAAACTTCTTTAAAGAATTGGTTTAATTGTAGGTAAAACAATGTTAAAATATTATAATTTGTAAAATAAATCTTTAATTTTGATTGCTCAAACAGTAACCAATAATTAAAAATTTATTATGAGTACAAGACAAGAATTAATCGAAAAGTATGCAGCAGATTTAAAAGAAAAATGCGGAGTAACTCCCAATATGGATTTGCTGACTAAAGTAACAATTGGCTGCGGTCCGTCAATCTATAATGCAGATGCCTCTACCGTTGCAGGAAGTCAAAAATCAGAATTAGAAACTGTCAAAAACAATTTTTTAATTAAGAAATTAGGGCTTACAGATTCTCCGGCTTTAGATGCAGGAATCGAAGCTGTTTTAGAACAATACGGAAAATCGAACAAACATAAACACAGAGCAGTTGTTTATTATTTACTGACTTTGCACTTTAAGAAAGAAAGTATCTATAAATAAGCCTGACAATTTGTTTACAAAATAAGCACCACTTGTTGGTGCTTTTATTTTATAGCATGCATCGTATTCAAAATATTCAGGGAATAAAAAGTAATTTACTGCTCATATCTAAAACATTTTTTGATTTACCATTTTCAAACTTCGTACATTTGCAGCTTAGAAACTCAGCTTTTACAGCTTAGAAACTCAGAATAATGATTGAAATAGGAAAATACAATGAACTTACCATATTACGTGATACAAAAGTGGGTCTGTTTTTGGGAAATCCAGAAGAAGATCCGGAAGGAATTCACGATATATTATTACCCAATAAATACGTTCCAAACGAATTTGAAATAGGCGAAGAATTAATCGTTTTTGTTTACCTCGATCACGAACAGCGTCCGGTTGCGACTACACTAGAACCGTATATTTTACTGAATGAATTTGCACTTTTAAGAGTAAATTACATCAATCAGGTTGGTGCATTTATGGATTGGGGAATGGAGAAAGACATTCTTGTTCCGTTTAAAGAGCAGGCCCGCCCAATGGAAAAAGGAAAACGTTATTTAGTTTACCTTTATATGGATGAAAAAACCAATCGTTTGGTGGCATCAAGTAAATTGAACCAATTTTTAAAGAACGACCAGCTGACAGTTGAAAAGGGAGAAGAAGTGGATTTGATCGTTTCGCATATTACCGAATTAGGAATTAATGTGATCATCAATGAGCAGCACAAAGGTTTGCTGTACAAAGATGAAGTCTATGATGATGCTATCAGAACCGGAGACAGAATGCGTGGTTATATTAAAAACATTCGCCCTGACAATAAAATAGATGTTGCTTTGCAGATTCAAGGGTATCAAAGTATTGAACCTAATGCAGAAATAGTTTTAGATGAATTAAGAGCCAACCGTGGTTTCTTGCGCCTAAATGATAATTCGCATCCTGAAGACATTAAAACAGTGTTGAAAATGAGTAAAAAGACTTTCAAAAAAGCAATTGGAGCCTTATACAAAGACAAACTAATCGAAATTAAGGAAGACGGAATTTATCTTGTGAAAGAGTAATCTTTTAAATTCCAAAATTTAATTATAACAGGAAAGGCTGCTCATTACAAGCAGCCTTTCCCTTTTTATTCTAGTTTTAAAAAAAATTGTAATTAAAAAAAAACAGAAATAAAATAATTCGAATCCATTCAAAAAATAAAAGCTTTAAAAATTTTAGAAATTACTTCTTGAAACGGTATGTCTTTAAACAATCTATACATTCATATTAAAAGCAAAAAATCAATTTCACGGCTAATCCATTTGGTTTGATAAAATAACTTATAGAAAGTTTCAGTTAGTATTTTCTCTTTTCGTAATCAATTTTATACTAATTACCTAAACAATTCTAGCATTTAACCTTAGGTGTTACTTTCTCCTTCTTGAAGTTGCTACAAACGAATAAATCATTTGCTCATTAATCAAAGGTTTATTTATAAAGACCATAAAAAAATGAGCGACAAATTTTTTAAATTTTCTCAAAAAAATCATTTTTTAGGTTAATAAATCAGTGAAAGAAAATCAATCATAAATCAATAAAATAAAATGTATCTAATTGATTTCTAGGGTGTAAAATTACTTATTATTTTTTAAAACAAATGTTAAATAATGTTATTTTTTACCTAACAGTGCTGTTTCTTAACTTTGAGACATATTTTAGCGAAGACTTAAACTAAATTGAGTAGGTAAAAATGTAAAAATGCCTTATTTTTACATTATAATTTTTAAAATAAAACAAGTAGAAATGGATTGGATTACTGCCAGAGAATTTGAAGATATAACCTATAAAAAATGTAACGGAGTTGCCAGAATCGCGTTTAACAGGCCAAATGTTAGAAATGCTTTTCGTCCTAAAACAACTTCAGAATTGTATCAGGCCTTTTATGACGCACAGGAAGACACCTCGATTGGAGTAGTTTTGCTTTCTGCAGAAGGACCATCAACCAAAGATGGAGTATATTCTTTTTGCAGCGGAGGCGATCAAAATGCGCGCGGACATCAGGGTTATGTTGGAGAAGACGGGCAGCATCGATTGAATATTTTAGAAGTGCAGCGATTAATTCGTTTCATGCCTAAAGTTGTGATTGCAGTTGTTCCGGGTTGGGCAGTTGGAGGAGGACATAGTTTACATGTGGTCTGCGATATGACACTGGCCAGCAAAGAACACGCAATTTTTAAGCAGACAGATGCCGATGTTACCAGCTTTGATGGTGGTTACGGCTCAGCTTATCTTGCTAAAATGGTGGGCCAGAAAAAGGCGCGTGAAATTTTCTTTTTAGGAAGAAATTATTCAGCTCAGGAAGCAATGGATATGGGAATGGTTAATGCTGTAATTCCTCACGACGAACTAGAAAATACTGCATACGAATGGGCTCAGGAAATCCTTCAAAAATCACCAACTTCTATTAAAATGCTAAAATTCGCCATGAATTTAACAGATGACGGAATGGTAGGACAGCAGGTTTTTGCCGGCGAAGCAACCCGCTTAGCCTATATGACGGAAGAAGCTAAAGAAGGAAGAAATGCCTTTTTAGAAAAAAGAAAACCAAACTTTGGAGAAAATAAATGGCTGCCATAAGTAGTTAAAAATTGTTTCAGGTTTCAGGTTCCAAGTTGCGAACCCCAAAACTTGGAACCTGAAACTTGAAACAAAAAAAATAAACTAAACAAAACATAATGAAACATTGGATTGAAGCCGCCAGACTGCGCACATTGCCTTTATCAGTTTCTGGAATTATTGTGGGGAGTATTTATGCTTTATCAAACCCAACCGAAACCATCAATACACCGACTGAAGTATTCAGCTGGAAAATTTTCGGTTTTGCACTTTTAACGACACTTGGTTTACAGGTTTTATCCAATTTTGCAAATGATTACGGAGATGGTGTAAAAGGTACTGATAATGAAGACAGGGTAGGACCAAAACGCGCTATTCAGAGCGGTGTCATTACGCCGCAAGCCATGAAAAAGGCCATCATCATTACTTCGATACTGACATTATTGTCAGCCGTTACTTTGATTTATTTTGCTTTTGGAGCTACAAATTTTCTTTATTCGATCTTTTTCTTAATCCTCGGAATCGCAGCCATTGCTTCAGCGATTCGCTATACAGTCGGGAATTCCGCGTACGGTTATAGAGGTTTGGGAGATCTGTTTGTATTTATTTTCTTCGGACTTGTAAGTACATTAGGCGTTAACTTTTTATATTCAAAAGAAGTAGATCCGCTCTTAATTTTGCCCGCTATTTCAATTGGTTTATTAAGCGTTGGTGTTTTAAATCTAAACAACATGCGTGATGAAGAATCAGACAAAAAATCAGGAAAAAACACCATTGTAGTGCAGATTGGCGGCGCAAAAGCAAAAATATATCATTTTTCGTTAATCATAACTGCCATGATTTTGGTCGTTATTTTCGCCATTTTAAGTGATTACAATTTTGACCAATATTTGTTTTTACTGGCATTCATACCTTTAACCAAGCATTTAATTACTGTTTCTAAAAACCAAAATCCCAAGTTATTAGATCCGGAATTAAAAAAACTAGCATTGAGTACATTCCTGCTTTCAATATTATTAACGATATGCATGATCTCATTAATTTCAGACATTATTGTTAATCTATTTCTGGGAGGAAGATAAAAAACAATCAACTTTAAATTTTTATTAATATGAAAATCACTTTTTACGGACACGCTTCCTTAGGTATTGAAGTTGGAGGAAAAAACATTATTGTAGATCCGTTTATCACCGGCAATCCACAAGCTTCTGCAATAGACATAAACACGCTAAAAGCAGATTATATCTTGCTTACACACGCACACGGCGATCACGTTCTCGACGTCGAGGCAATTGCAAACCGCACCAATGCCGTAATAGTTTCAAACGCCGAAATCACAAGTTACTACGCTAAATTAGGACTTCAGGCACACCCAATGAATCACGGAGGAAGCTGGAATTTCGATTTCGGAAAAGTTCGTTATGTAAATGCGATTCACTCAAGCTCTTTTCCTGATGGAAGTTACGGTGGAAATCCGGGTGGTTTTGTAATCGAAAGCGAACACAAAAACATCTATATCGCAGGAGACACAGCGCTTACATATGACATGAAGCTGATTCCGTTACGTACAAAATTAGATTTAGCCATACTCCCGATCGGAAACAATTTTACGATGGATGTTGAAGACGCCATTATTGCTTCTGATTTTGTAGAATGCGATAAAATCCTTGGCTATCATTTTGATACTTTTGGGTATATCGAAATCAATCATGAAGCATCTATTCGTAAATTTTTCGATAAAGGAAAAGATTTAATGCTTTTAGAAATCGGAGGATCAATAGAGTTGTAACAATAGTCTTTCTAATCGAAGAATGTACTTTTTGGAATTTTCAGAAGCTAATCCCGCTTTCGGCTATATCTTTTTTAAGGCGTAATCCCGAGGTATCGGGACGCCTCAAAAAAGGATACCGCCTCTATCGGGGCTAGGGCACTCGATTTCATAAGAAAATATTTTGGCATAATATATGTCAGTTGAATTGGCAATTCAGGATCATTGTATTTATAATCTGGAATAAAAGTAAAATCACTAAAAATAGTTGCTAAAACATTAAAAAGTATGAATCTAAAAAGAATATTTTTACTCCTTTTAATAGCATCAGGCTATAATTCTTTCGCACAAAAAGATGGTTATTGGGACAAAGAACGTGCTACAACAAGAGAAATTATCGTTGCAGCCGGTGACCGAATTGTTCTAAAAACAGAAGACTTACCAGTTGGAACAACCGAAATTGTGTATCGAATTACACTTTTAGACGAAAGCCAGCAAATGACCAACAGCCTGGTTTCCGTTTTAAAATCAATTCCGGACCCAACCGGAATAAGCCAGGGTTCTGCCGGAGCTGTTTTTATAATGTCTAAAATTTCTGGTGACGATACTTGTACCTATGCACTTTTTACTTCAAAAGAAGATGCAAAAAAATATATTGACGATGGTAAAACAGATAAAGCATGTTATGCCGAAGAAGATCCTGTAAGCAAGGATGCCAAGCGATTGTCTTTAGATAAATCGTCTTGCCTTACAACCAATACAACTACAATTTGGTTTGGTTTTCACAGTAAAAACTGGGTCTTAAATCAAAAAGTTGTTCTGGAAGTTGTGCCTTGGGTAGATTCAAAATTAAATCGCGGATGGAATCAAGACAATAAAAACGAAATCATAAGCCTTTGCAAAACATCTACAATGGCACAAAAAATGGCCAATTCAGATGATTTTTGCGTTTGTATTTTAGAAAAAATCATGAAACAGTACCGCTATACTGAATTTCAAAAACTATTACCAATAGAAAAAAATAAAGTCTATAAAGATTTTGGAAATGCTTGTTACAAAGATGCCGACATTTCTAAAAATGTGTATGACGATTTGCGAACTCAGGCGGCATTGCTGATAAAACAGCAAAAGTACAACGAAGCAATTCAAAAACTAAACACGATTATTGGCGATGGCAAAGCAACCGCGATAGATTACAGTGCGATTGGTTATTCTTATATTTTAACCAAACAATATGCAAAAGCCATTAAATTCCTAAAAGAAGGCGAAAAACTAGATGATACTGAATTATTGGTAAAACTAAATTTAGCCCACGTATATTTAATTAGCGACGATTATAGTGAAGCAAAAGCAATCTATAAAAAATATCAAACTCAAAACGTAACAGATAATATAAGTTGGATAGAAAAGACAAAATCAGACTTTGTTGTTTTCCAAAAAGCAGGTTTGCCTTCTAAAGACTTCGAAAAAGTTCTAAAACTTTATAATTAAAAATTTTCCTGACCATATAAGTTATATAAGGTAGTTTAATAAGACTTGGTGCTGATCTTAAATTTTCTTATAACTTATATGGTTTTAAAAATAAATGCCGTGAAAGCCAATTACCACAAATACATGCTCAAATTCAAACGTCCTTCAGGTACATCCCGGGGCGTTATGACAGAGAAAGAAACCTGGTTTATTGTACTGGAAGAAAATGGTAAAAAAGGAATAGGAGAGTGCGGTATTTTACGCGGATTAAGTGCAGATGATCGTCATGATTATGAAGAAAAACTTAATTGGGCCTGCCAGAATATTCATCTTGGTGAAACAGCTCTTTGGGAATCTTTATTAGAATTTCCTTCAATACAATTCGGAATCGAAATGGCTTTTTTATCTCTTAAAAGTGAGAATCCCTATGTATTGTTTCCTTCTGATTTCACCGGTAATTTAAAATCAATTGTGATAAATGGTTTGGTCTGGATGGGAGAATCTTCTTTCATGAAACAGCAGATTGAAGAAAAATTAGCCGATGGTTTCAATTGTATCAAACTAAAAATTGGTGCTATCGATTTTAATAAAGAACTTGAATTATTGCAATTTATCCGAAGCCATTTTTCTCCAGAGCAAATTGAAATTCGGGTTGATGCAAACGGAGCTTTTTCCTTAACCGAAGCTTTAGATAAATTACAACAATTAAATAAATTTCAGTTGCATAGCATCGAACAGCCCATCAAAAAAGGCAATGAAAGTACCATGGCAGATTTGTGCAAAGCAACCCCGTTTCCGATTGCCTTAGATGAAGAATTAATCGGCATATTTTCATTAGAAGCAAAAGAGAAATTGCTCCAGCAGATTAAACCGCAGTATATAATTCTAAAACCTAGCTTCGTAGGCGGCTTTAGAGGAACAAAAGAGTGGATAACTTTAGCAGAGAAATATAATATCGGCTGGTGGATCACATCAGCATTAGAAAGTAATATTGGACTAAATGCTATTGCACAATGGACATTTTTGCAAAATTCAACAATGCCGCAGGGCTTAGGGACAGGTGCTCTTTATACAAACAATTTTGATTGTCCGCTTGAAGTTTCGAATGGGCAATTATGGTACAATAAAGCCAAAAACTGGAATGCCGGTTTTTTAGATCAGGAATAAAAAAAGGCCCAAAGGTAAAAACCTTCGAGCCTTTGCAATTTAGTGTCTTTTCACTTTTTTTTTATTCTTTTCCACCATCTAAGGCATCTTGCCAGTCTTTCAACTCTTTCCATTTTCCCTGATAGGCAAACATAGCTTGTTTTGCCCAGGTTCCGGGATTATGTATGGAGTAATTTTCGCCGCCTGCATCTAAGATAGATTGTAGTTTTTCTGTAGAAGCTTCTGATAATTCTTTCCAGGTATTTATACCGGCAGCATTAAATAAACCTTCAATTTTTGGACCAATACCTTCAACTACTTTAAGATCATTTTCTTTTATTTTTCTATTTAAAGCATTTCCTGCTAATACACTGTCAAATAGATAAGTTGGCGCAGCAGCTGTAAAGGATTGTGTGGTTTTAGGTTTAGCTGCCAAATCAGCTTCCAGCAAAATTATTCTTGCATTTAAATTTTTTGTATTTGCTTTGCAGGCATCTAAATCAGCTTGTAATGCAGTCGCAAGTGAATTGTCCTGTTTTGAATTCATTTTCCCTAATAGGTAACCTAAAATTCCACAGATTAGTCCTACGAGTGCAGGTATTAAGATACAAGGTATATTCATAATAGTATTTTTTTATAATTTATTTGATTGTGATTACTGTTCTTCTATTTTTTGATTTTCCATCAGCAGTTTCATTGCTGCTTACCGGTTCGTCTGGCCCTTTTGATTCGGTTGTAATACGCGCACCGTCAATTCCTTTTTTAGTCAAATAGTTTTTTGCAAATACGGCACGTTTCTGAGCAAGAGTTACATTTGCCTCACGATTACCAACATTATCGCTATGTCCAACAATTAAGACTGATGCATCTTTAATATGATCCATATATTTAGCAATATCGGTTACTTTTTGTGCTTCAATAGTACTTAATTGATTGCTGGTTTTATTGGTGTTGAAATACAATACCAAAGGATCAGCATTGATTTTATCTTTCAAAACACTCCATTCATCATTTGCCGCTGCAGTTGTGTCTAAAGTCTCAAATTTGTACGCTGCAGGTCCAAATAGGGTATCTAAAGTCGTTTTCCACTGATCATCAATTTCTCCCTTTAGATCAAACTGACCAGCATTCAACCCCTTAGAAACAAAATAATTCTTAATATCATTTGCTCTCGCGAAACCCAGATTTTCAAACGTTGTTGTATTTTTTTCATCAGAAGCTGCATAACCCGTAATGGTAATTATTTGTTTTGGATTTGTTGCTAAAAACGCTTTTAGTTTTTCTATTCCAATCGTTACAGAATCACTAACAGGTAATAAAAGAGTACTGTTATTTTTAAGGAATTTTAAATTTTCATTTGTTTGAAATTCGATTCCGGATCCGTTAAGAGAAAATGGAACAGCGTATTTTTCCTGTGTTGCGGCCACCGGTTCTTTTTTAGCTTCATCTGTAGGTGTATTCACACAGCAATTGCAGCAAAATTTCAGATACAGAAAAGTACCCAAAATGATAGTTACTGCAATACCAAGTACATAAAGAATTTTTTTTGACATAGATTATAAGTTTAAATTTTATATCAAATTTAATTAAATACTATGTATAGCTCTGTATATCAATAAGTTATTTTTATGACAGAATAAGACTTTTTATTATTAAACGAAATAATTTTATTATATGATAAAAGCTTGGAGCTCAGATAAGCAGCTTCTTTTGACGAAAATGAGTACCTTGCATAAAAATTAATTTACATTTAAAAATGGTTGAAATTGAAAGAAAGTTTCTTGTAAAATCAGATGATTTTAAAGAACAGGCTTTTACTCAAAATAAAATTGCTCAAGGCTATTTAAGTTCCATTCCTGAAAGAACAGTCCGCGTTAGAATTAAAGGCGAAAGGGGATTTCTTACTATTAAAGGAATTGGTCATCACGGCGGTATGTCGAGATTTGAATGGGAAAATGAGATTCCGCTTGATGAAGCTCTTGAATTACTTAAATTATGTGAAAAAGGGAAAATAGAAAAAACACGTTTCGAAATAAAATCAGGAAATCATATTTTTGAAGTAGACGAATTCTATGGCGAAAATGAAGGCCTGGTAATGGCCGAAATTGAACTGAAATCGGAAAATGATACCTTTGAAAAACCAGATTGGCTAGGAGAAGAAGTAACAAATGATAACAGGTATTACAACGCCTATTTGAGTAAAAATCCGTTTAAAGACTGGGGGAAAGAATAGATTATGGCAGCACAATATGATTTGATCATTGTTGGAGGCGGACCCATTGGGCTCGCTTGTGCAATTGAAGCTCAAAAGAAAAACTTACGTTATTTAATTATTGAAAAAGGAGCAATCGTTAATAGTATTTTCAATTATCCTTTATATATGACTTTTTTTTCTACAGCAGAAAGACTTGAAATTGGTGATATCCCATTTAATTGTCTGGCTCCAAAACCAGGCCGTCAGGAAGCTTTAGAATATTATCGTAACATTCATCGTTATTTCAACTTTGCAATTCATTTGTTTGAAAAGGTAAGTCAGGTTCAAAAACAGGACAATAACCTTTTTAAAATAACAACAAACAAAGCTTTCTACGAAGCCAAAAATGTTATTATTGCTACTGGATTTTATGATATTCCGATAGAAATGAATGTAAAAGGCGAGGAATTAAATAAGGTGCGGCACTATTATAAAGAAGCGCACGAATATGCTTTTAGAAATATCGTAGTTGTCGGCGCCAATAATTCGTCTGTAGATGCCGCTTTAGAATGCTGGCGAAAAGGTGCGAATGTAACGATGGTCATTCGTAAAAACGAAATTAATAATCGCGTCAAGTATTGGGTAAAACCCGATATTGAAAACCGAATCGCCGAAGGAAGCATACAAGCTTATTTTGAATCGAATATTACTGAAATACGCGAAAATGAAGTTGAAATTGAAACGCCATCCGGAAAAGTTATAATTGAAAATGACTTTGTTTTGGCTTTGACAGGTTACAAACCTAATTTAACTTTTCTGGAGAAAATGGGCATTCAGCTTTCGGATGACGATTTGAAAACGCCAGCATATCATCCAGAAACAATGGAAACAAATGTTGAAGGTTTGTTTTTAGCCGGAGTTGTTTGCGGCGGTATGCAGACTCATAAATTGTTTATAGAAAACTCACGGATTCACGCCAATATGATTGTCGATTATATAACTTCAAAATAATATTTGCCGCGAATTCACCAACTAAACCTTTTGGATATTATTGGTGAATTCGCGGCAAAAAAAATTAAGAACTGCAAGAAAGCATAGAACACCCTACTTTAGAACGTGCCCAATCTGGTCGTTTTGCAAACCATTTTTCAGATTCAGGCTGTTCATCATATGGTTTTTGCAAAAGTAAATACAACTCATTTATTAAAGAATAGTCATCTTTATCAGCTAAATCAATTGCTAATTGTGCCATGTAATTTCTAAGCACATATTTTGGATTAACTTTATTCATTGCTGCCGCTCGATTTTCATCGGATAAATCTTCCGTATTTAATCGTTCTAAGTAAGAAGAAAACCATTTCGTCCATTCGTCTAAACTATTTCCCGAAATTTCCTCAGGAATATAAAAAGCATCTTGAATGTTATTTATTGCTTTTTCAACAGAATCAGATTTTGAAATAGTACTTAAATTTCTAAAAAAGATCGTCATATCCGTTTCAGATAATTGGAGATTATTTTCTAAATCACTTATAAGCTTATCATCACCTTCACTAGAAGTAAACAGACCTAATTTGCTTAGCATCATTTTTTTATAATCTGAATTAAAATCAGTAATAAACGATGCCAGAATTTCTTCTAAAGGAGCAGCTTCATTAATTAAAGGAAAAAGAGCGTTGGCCAATTGATACAAATTCCATTGTGCCACCTGCGGTTGATTTCCAAAACGGTATCTTCTGTTTTGGCTGTCCGTCGTATTTGGCGTCCAATTCGGGTCATAATTTTCTAACCAGCCATAAGGCCCGTAATCAATTGTAATTCCGTGAATCGACATATTATCCGTATTCATAACACCATGAACATATCCCACACGCTGCCAATGTAAAATCATTTCCCGCGTGCTGGCAGCAACGGTTTTAAAAAACTGTAAATATTGCTCTTTTGGTTCCCCCTTAATTTCAGGAAAATAATGCTTGATGTTATAGTCAACAAACTCTTTCAGGTTTTTGAGCTCGTTTCTAGCCGTTAGCATTTCAAAACTTCCAAATCGAATAAATGACGGAGCCACACGGCAGACAACAGCGCCTTTTTCGTATGCCGGATTTCCGTTGTACAGAATGTCTCGCAGCACTTCATCACCAGATAACATCAGCGACAGCGATCGGGTAGTAGGTACTCCCAGATAATGCATGGCCTCAGCACATAAATATTCCCTTACTGATGAGCGCAAAACGGCTAAACCATCAGCAGTTCTGGAGTATGGCGTTTTTCCGGCTCCCTTTAATTGCAGGGTAAAAAACTGATTATTATTTTCGACTTCTGTTAAGTTAATTGCACGTCCATCTCCCAATTGCCCAGCCCAGTTTCCAAATTGATGTCCGGCATAACACATGGCATACGGACGAGTTTCAGAAAGTATTTCTTTTCCTGAAAATACATTCAAAAACGTTTCAGAATGAATTTCATCTGCAGCAATACCAATTAGTGCCGCGACTTCTTCAGACGCATGAATTAACCTTGGATTAGAAGGTTTTGTTGGATTTACATATGAAAATAAGGCATTTTTTATCTGACGAATTTCATTAGTTTCATCTGGATCTGCAGGTAGTTCAGCAGTAAATCGATTATTTATTTTTAAATTTTTCATTAGCGAGATTGTTTTTTTTTGCCATAGATTAAAAAGGATTAAAAAGGATTAAAAAGATTCTAATGGTTTACATCCTATACCAAAATCGATTATAAAAATCATTTCATCTGTGGCAGCACATTTTTAAGCAGTTAATTTATCTGCGTACATTTTTTTTAGTTTTTGTACTTTCGGATCAATTACGATTTGGCAGTATCGTGCCTCCTGATTGTTGTTATAATAGTTTTGATGATCTTCTTCTGCATTATAAAATACTTCAAAAGCAGCTAATTCAGTCACAACCGGATCATCGTAAAAAGCTTTTACTTCGTCAAAAACTTGTTCTGCAATTTTCTTTTGTTCTTCATTATGGTATAAAATGACAGAACGATATTGAGTTCCCACATCAGCTCCTTGTCGATTAAGCGTCGTAGGATTATGGCTGGTCATAAATATAAAGAGTAGATCGTGATATGAAATTATGTCAGGATTGAATGTTACTTGTATAACTTCTGCGTGTCCGGTTCTGCCAGTACACACTTCACGATAGGGAGGATTCTTGATAAAACCTCCTGAATATCCTGATTTTAAAGATTCTACGCCTTTTAATCGCTGTATTACAGCTTCAATACACCAAAAACAGCCGCCACCAAAAGTAGCTGATTGCAAATTTTCCATAGAAAAGTATTGTTTAAGTTTTTAATGCCCTATTAATTCGATAGGTTATTATGATAAATTATTAAAAAAATGAGTATTTAATTAAATATCTTAATCAGTTATTGAATTTTAGAAGTTTACAATTGATAAATTCGCAATTTTATAAAAAACAATTATCTTTGCAACCAAACAAAGGAACACTAATGAATAGCAAAAATAGTACCATCACTTTAGAAGCCTATTTTCAGGATTTTAGAAAAAATATTGTGGGTGTTGACCAGGATTTTACGTCTCCGTACGGCAAAAAAAAGATTGTTTATACTGACTGGACTGCCAGCGGCAGATTATACCGCCCTATTGAAGAGAAACTTCTGAATGAATTCGGACCTTTTGTTGCTAATACTCATACGGAAACGACTGTGTCAGGTACTGCCATGACAAAGGCTTATCATCATGCCAGAAACATTATCAAGCGTCACACCAATGCCAATACTGATGATGTACTGATAACTGACGGAACCGGAATGACAGGCGTTGTAAATAAATTTCAGCGTATTCTGGGTTTGAAAATTCCGGAGAACCTGAAAGATTTTATCACTGTTCCAGCTGAAAAAAGGCCCATTGTTTTTATTTCCCATATGGAGCATCATTCGAATCAAACGTCTTGGCTGGAGACTATTGCCGATGTTGAGATTATTCCGTCATGCGAAAAGGGACTTTTTAGTTTAGATAATTTAGAAATTTTATTAGAAAAATACACGGACAGAACGATTAAAATTGCTTCAATTACATCTTGCTCCAATGTTACGGGTTTAAAAACACCTTTTCATGAAGCAGCAAAATTAATGCATCAATATAATGGAGTGTGTTTTGTCGATTTTGCCTGTTCAGGTCCTTATGTTGAAATTGACATGCATCCTGCTGATCCGGAAAGTTACTTAGATGCCATTTTCTTTTCTCCTCATAAATTTTTAGGAGGACCGGGCACTTCCGGCGTTTTAATTTTTAATAAAAAATTATACAACAATATGATTCCGGATTGTCCTGGTGGCGGCACTGTAAGCTGGACAAATCCGTGGGGAGAACATAAATATATTGAGAATATTGAAGATCGTGAAGATGGCGGTACTCCCGGTTTTCTTCAGGTTATTAAAACAGCTTTGGCCATTGAGCTAAAGGAAGAAATGGGAATTGCAAACATTTTGCAGCGCGAGCAAGAAATTGTTGATTATGTTTTTGATGCTCTGGATCCTGTTGAAAATATTAAAATTTTAGCGGGACAGCATAAAAACCGCCTGGGTGTAGTTTCCTTTTTTATTGATGATCTTCATTTTAATTTAGGAGTGAAATTATTAAACGATAAATTCGGAATTCAAACCAGGGGAGGCTGCAGCTGCGCGGGAACGTATGGTCATTTTTTATTGCACGTAGATCAGGAAACTTCGAATAAATTAGTTGATGAGATTACAATTGGCGATTTAATCAAGAAACCGGGATGGATCAGAATGTCGATTCACCCCACGACGACTGATACAGAAATTGCTTTTGTTTGTGACAGTATTAAAGATTTAGCTGAAAATCATAAAACCTGGGCTTTAGACTATTCTTATAATAAAAACACTAATGAATTTATTCATAAAAACGCGAATTCTTTTGAGGATGAATTAGTTGCAGGTTGGTTTAAATCTTAATTTATTGTAGGATTATGCTTTTTATCAGAGCTAAAATGAACCGCAAAGTTCGCTACGATTTACACGGAGATCGTTAATTTTTACCGAATGTTAATCATAAAATTATTTGAAGCGCGCTAAGTGACTTATAACCCGACAGTTTTTTGAAACCTGTCGGGTTTTTCGTTTTTGTAACGTGTGTTTAGTTTTATGTCTTATTGAAATCATGAGAGTTCTTGTCTAGCCCCGATAGAGCCGATATCCTTTGAGAGGAACGAACAAAGATAAAGGCGAAAGCGGGACTTTTGGTCTTGAAAAAAACGGATATTTTCTGCTTCTTAAAATTATAAATTACATAATTAAACGGACACCGCCTAAATCTGAAACACGATATGAAAACTTATTTCCGGGCGAACCTATGAACATAAAGTTTTTTGGGATATTCCATTTTTTAGAAAGTTCATCAATAATTTCAGGTCCAAAAATGCCTCTAATTTCAAGATATTCGATATCTATTTTGTCATAAGCGCGATCTAAAACTTCTAGATCTTTTATCAACGATTCGTTAATTTCGTCGTTATTTTTTACGTAAACAATTTTTAGTTTTTTGGTGGTTTCATTGCCTTCTACGTATTGTAAAACTTTATTTAAAATGGCAATATTATCACCTTTTGTAAAAAAAACGAATTCTTGCGAATTAATTTCTGTACTTAAATGACGCAGATAGCGGTTGCTTAGAATTACCATTTTCCGCAGCGGCTGGTAAAAATATTCCAATACTTCGATTAATAACCGAATGAGGATAACACGGTTGAGCATGATCCCGATAAAAAGTAAGGATGGAACCATGTATTTTAGAAAAGTATAAAATGCGTTGAGATTTAATCTCATGTTTCCGATGAATGCGGCGACGATAAATGAAATAGCAATGACAACTGCAATACCGCGTGCCCGTTCCGGTCTTGGTAATTTTCGCCTTTTGAATTTGAGTAATAAATTTCCGACTCCGAATAATGCCATTACCGCCAAAAATGAAAAGGTGTATACACCGGCCAAAGATTCTAAATGACCGCTGGTTGCAAAAAGGACTGAAATACATAATATTAAAAAACTAATTACGATTCGATAATGAGAACCTCTTGCATTTTGCTTAAGAAAATAATTAGGAAGAATACGGTCTAATGTCATTCGGTTTAACAATCCGGAAACACCTACAAATGAAGTTAATACCGCGCCGCATAAAACGAGAACGGCATCTATAGAAATTAACCAGGCGAGCCACGATCCGCCAGTAGTCTGTCCTAAATGTGCCAATAGGGATTCTTTATTGGCACCGACTTCGGCTAACGGAATTATACTGATTAATAGTATGGCAATCACGGGATTAAAGAAACTAACAATTGCCCACATATTTCGCAGGGTTTTAGGAAAAACGCCTTGTTGCTGCTCTTCGACAAAATTGGCTGAACTTTCAAAACCAGAAATTCCGAGCATTGCGGCAGAAAATCCCAAAAAAAGAGCTGTTTTTATATTTCCATACGCAATTGGCGTTTCCCAATTGAGATGAAAAGTTTCTAAACCATTACTGCAAACAAACCAAAGCGAAGCTAAAACGAGTAAACTTAAAGTGGCTAAATGGGTTATAAAAATGATTACTGCCACAAATGCCGATTCACCGATTCCTAAAATAGCTAGTCCGGTAAATAAAATTAAGACGACAACTGTTGCAATCGTTACGTTTAAACTTTCGAAAATTCCGTGTAAATAATGCATGCCTTCAGAGGCTGAAATTACAGCTGTTGCCATATACGACAAAACGGTTAATGTCGCAGCCAAAGAAGCCAATCGTTTGGTTGATGTATTTAGTAAAACATTGTAAGCACCTCCATTTAAAGGAATTGCACCAACAACTTCTCCGTAAATTTTTCTAAATAAAAATAAAACAACGGCAACAATTAAAAGGGAAATCCAGGCAAATTGGCCTGCATATAAAATAGTCAATGCTGAAACATATAAGCAGGATGAGCTTATATCGTTGCCGCAAATTGCTGTTGCCTGTAATTGATTTAATTTTTTGTGTAAAAGTTTTTTCATAGTCATTCCAAGATTACAACACAATTAATCCAGCAATAAAAAAGTAATTTTGAATCTTATTTAGATTCCTGAAATTTTTTAAGTGACAATAGGGCTTGTTCCTGAATTTTTTTGTGAAAAAATCCTGTCCAGCCTAGTAAATAACCTGTAGTTCCAAAAGCTTGTTTCGACCATTTCCAGACATCAAAACTGTCTGTATGTTTTATAATTAATCCATCCTGAAATACAAATTCGGCAGCGATTTTATTAATTACTTTTCGATTGGTTTTACTAAAATTATAAGTGGCCTGCCATCTTGCGGCACCTGAAAACTCATCTGCTTTAACATCTGAAAATTCAATTTTAATATTGCCTTTACTTTTTAAAATGAGCATTTTCCACATGTCAGCAACCTGTTCTTCTTTTAGTAAGCCAAAGGCCGGATCTATAAAATGAACTTTTGGATGATAACATTCTGACATTGTTTTGGCATCGGCATTAGCAAAAGCGGTGTAGAATTTTGTAATTAAGGCTTCGTTAGAATTCATGTGGTGGAGATTAGAATATAAATATAAGATTTATTTTATTAAACATTTTATTTACAAAACACTAACTTCTTTTGCAGTATCATATGTTTTCTTTGATTTATCGTAAGCTGTGGAAAAATAATCTGTTTTATTGAAAGCAGTAAAATATCCGGTCTGGTTTCCGAAAGTTTTAGAACCTCCTGTAATAATAAATCGAATGGCATGAATATCATTCTTTTTCAATTTTATAAATTCAGCCGGAGTAAAGTAATAATAAGATGTCGTTTTTCCGTCAGCGCTTTCGTTACTGTTTTTGTCTGTGCAGGCAATCACATCGCCGTTGGCCAAATCTACATAAACGCCGCCAGAAATTCTGACTTTATCATTTACTGCTGCAATAGTTAATTTTAAAACACCTCCTTTATCTGTTTTTGCAATCTGGATATTTGTTTCGCCGGTTAAAGCATATTTCTCACAAATGAAAATGTAATTTTGCGTGGCAGGAAAAGCTTTGGAACCTTTTACGCTCATTGTTTCCTGCGCATTTGCAAACATTGAAATTAACAGTAATAAAAGCAGCGGCATTTTTAAATTCATAATTTTACTTTATTGTTCATTTAATTTAGAATCGAATTTTTCATCCCAATCCATAGATTTTATTGCAGAAATCAAATTATCTTCATTTACAAAAACACGAAGCTCTTTATTAGCAACTTTTTTTGTGTACAAAGCATGATAACGATAAATTACCTCTTGCCTGGTTCTGTAAACGCCGTCTAATTTCAAATCAATAAAACTTCCATAATATTGCCTAAATCTGGTGCAGGTTTTAGTCAATCTTTCCTCAGTTGTATTTTCCCTGACAGACTGGGTAACTTCGGTTTCATTAAAAGGTTTAAATTTCGATGTATTGCAAGTTTCCAAAACTCTTTTTCCTAAATCATAAGCTTTTTGCTGCTGATTAGAATTGATTTCGGCACTAGAAACTTTTTTAATTTTTAAGTCTTCAGTATCTCTGCTGACGGTTTTCGATTTACAACCCGCTAACAGCAACAAACATATAATCAATCCCGCTTTCTTCATAATCATTTAAGTTATTTTTAATAATAAATTTGGGTCGGGACAATTTTCGATATAAAAGTTCAGGTCATTTGTGTTGCAGACTCCCGGATAATCTCCCCAGTATTCTCCCAAATTTTTAATAATTTGAAAGTGTACATGCGGCGCATAATCTCCATTTACGGCTGCATTTCCCAGAGATGCAAATTTCTGACCTTTCTTAAAGAGCGTCCCAACGCTAAGGTTTTCTATACTTTCTAACGATAAATGTCCGTATAAAGTATAAAAAATTTCATTTTCAACTTCGTGTTCTAATATAATAGTAGGGCCATAATCTCCAAGGCCCAGATTGTTTTTAAAGCTGTGTACTTTTCCGTCAAGCGGAGCAAGTACGGGCGTTCCTACTTTTGTCCATAAGTCGAGACCAATATGTATATTACGTTCTGGTCTCGAATCATTTTTAAAAATACTGCTTCGTTTGTACAAGGAACGACCTTCAATATAACCGCCAAAAGCTACTTCGGCATTGTTTCTTTCTATATAACCAAAAATAAAATTTTCAAATTCAACAGCACTTTCCGGTTTACTGTCAACTAATTCCTGATTGGTGATGGATAAATCCAATGGAATGTATTTTGAAAAATCAATATTTGAATCAATCACTTTGGTAGGCGGCAAAGATTTTAAGATAGAGGCAAGGGGTTTCATAAATTTTAAATTTAGGCTACTTTTTCAATTATTATTAATTCGTTATGATCTTCAATGCGGGGCAGCATTTTCGAAGTAAATAACTTTGAGTTTATTTCAGAAATATATTTTCGGTTTCGAACATTGTGGGCTTCGTCCAGAATCATGGTATTAAACAGAACAAAACCCTGATCTTTTAAAAGTGAACATACCCTTTCGCTAAAAAAGCGCTCGAACAAAAAATTAGGCATATTAATATCTTCAAAAATATCAATTATAATTAAATTATACTGCTCTTTAGTTTTCAAAACAAATTCAAAAGCATCGTCAATAATAACTTCCAGCTGTTTTATCTGATTAAGATTAAAATATTCGTTGGCAATCTGAATGATCTCCGAATCAATTTCGACTCCCGTAATTTTACCTTTATATCCAATTTCATCCACCAATGTCTTTATAACACTGCCGCCAGCAACACCAAGCAGCAAAATATGCTCCATATTTAAAATAGAGCTGTATCCAATATTCCTGAGGCCGTATCGCAATATGCGCTGCAAACTTCCATAAGAATAATTGGTGTTTTCAGAATCTAGTACCAACTCTCCATTTGCCCAGGTAACTTCGATTACTTTGCTTCTGGCCGATTTTTTTTTAAAGATTTTTATAGGAATAAAATAACTGAATAATTTTGGAATCATTTTGTAATGCTTTTACTCAAATTTACATTTAAATCTTTTATTTTGCACCAAATAATACATTTTAATGAAAAAACAATTATATAAATTCATATTTTTTAAGCTAATGGGCTGGAAAATAGTAGGAATTGAAAATGCTGAAGTGAAAAAATGTGTGATGATGGTAATGCCGCATACAAGTAATCATGATTTTTATTTGGGAATTTTTACGCGTGGCATCTCTGGATTAGAGATGAATTGGGTTGGAAAGAAAGAATTATTCAAATTTCCGTTCGGGTATTATTTCAGAAGTGTGGGCGGTGAACCTTTAGATCGCTCTGGCGGATTGAATAAGGTAGATTCTATTGTGGCTATTTTTGATCGTAAAGAAGTTTTTCGTCTGGCAGTTGCGCCTGAAGGAACGCGTAAAGAAGTAACAGAAATTAGAAGCGGATTTTATTATATCGCCCTTAAGGCAAATGTGCCTATTATTCCGGTTGCATTTGACTGGGGTAAAAAAGAAGTGAATCTGGGAAAAGCATTTTTTCCGACCGGAGATTACGAAGCTGATTTATTAGTTTTGAAAAAACACTATGATGGTGTTTTAGGCAAACTTCCTGAAAAAGGATTTCAACTTTAAATTTTCGACCTTAAGTATGATTCGTGAGAATCGCTTAAATGAAAAATAATTTTAAAATTTTTAAAATACGCGAAAAATTAAAATTACGGAACATATACCTTAAATGTTCCGTTTTTATAAAAAAACACAATTTTGTCAATTTCATTTTCATTAAAACCCAAATTTGAATTTTTAGGTTCTTGAAAATTTCCTATTGATGTCTTTTCTTGTTCCTTATGATGAACGGATGAAAATAAATCTCCAGCCTCAAAATTTTCATTTGATGAAATAGGAGAGACGTCTTTTTGAATTTCGGCAACAGTATTTATTTTCGAAACTTTTTCTTCGTCATTATTTTTAGGAAAACTTCCTTTGCCATTTAAGATCCAATACAAATCTACATCCGGAAATACTTCCATAATTTTCATCACAAAATCTAAGCTTGGTTTGTTTCTTCCTGAAAGCAGGTGAGACATGCTGGAACGCTGCACACCAATTCTGTCAGCAAAAGTAGAGGCATTTAAACTATAATAATCAAGTATAATTTCCAGCCTTTTTACAAAATCATCGATGTTTACCATTGTAAATTATTGTTTTGAAATTGATTGTTTACAAATGTAATTAAAAGAATCCAGTAAAGCAATTTTACAGATGTAAATCGTTACTTTGGTTTCTAATACATAGATTAATCACTTTAAATAAAGATAACTAAATCATTGAAATACAAGTTATTTAATATTAAAATTAAAGGCAGTAACAATTGTCAACAGATTTGAATTAAAATCGACATTTAATGATCCAATATCTGTTTACAATTATAAATTATCTGTTTTTTTAATTGTTTACAATTGTAAAAATAAAGATGTTTACTTTTGTAAACTAATCAAAAGACAATGAATTTAGAAGAATTATTCAACCAATACAAGGAGCAATCTATAGAAGGCCGTTACTTAACTTTAGATCACATTCAGCCTTTATTAGACAGATTAAATACTAATAACCAAGTTAAAATTATTGGAAAATCGGTTTTAGGCGAACCTATATATAGTTATGAAATTGGTACTGGTGCAACACGTATTTATCTGTGGTCTCAAATGCATGGAAACGAGAGCACTACCACAAAAGCACTTTTTGACTTTATAAACGTCTTAAACAGCGGTTCTGATTTTGCTGTTAAAATGCTTAAAACATTTACTTTTTACGCTATTCCTATATTAAATCCGGATGGCGCAAGACTTTATACACGTGAAAATGCCAACAAAGTAGACTTAAATCGAGATTCTCAAAACCTGACACAGCCTGAAAGCAATGTTCTTAGAAATGTTTTTGAAGAATTTAAACCTCATTTTTGCTTTAACCTGCACGATCAGCGCACTATTTTCGGCGCAGGGGCAACGGGCAAACCGGCAACTGTTTCATTTTTAGCTCCTTCTTATAATGAAGAACGAGAAGTGAATGACAACAGATTAAAAGCAATTAATTTGATTGCAGGCATCAATGACGAATTGCAAAAATACATTCCTGGTCAGGTGGGGCGTTTTGATGATTCGTTTAATATCAATTGTATAGGTGATACTTTCCAATTTCTGGGAGTACCTACTATTTTATTTGAAGCAGGCCATTTTGCTGCTGATTATGACAGGGAAATCACCCGAAAGTTCCTATTTTTCTCATTAATTTTAAGCTTCGAACTCATTTGCGAAAACGATTTAGTTAATAACAGAATTAATGATTATTTGAATATTTCACAAAATAAAGTGGTTTTTTATGATTTTATGTATAAAAATATCAAAATAAATTATGATGGTATCGAAATTA
>Ga0247815_10000086_pt1 | contig 67198 bp, 45 predicted proteins | sample UWRJL194509B1_FD_181014 | JGI IMG/M metagenome (GOLD analysis project Ga0247815, IMG submission 181014) | Plant litter microbial communities from Arlington Agricultural Research Station in Wisconsin, United States - UWRJ-L194-509B-1 | ecosystem: Environmental > Terrestrial > Plant litter >... | reverse complement strand
ATCCTGCAGGCTGGCCTGTACAAGAAGTCGTTGATAACGATGCATCACCGAAAGTATCCCCATCGGCATCGCGGTAGTAAGTCACATTAGGGCTTACCGTGATCGTCAGTGTTGTAAGTGTCGTGTTTGTACATTGTCCTGCCGTTGGCGTAAACGTATACTCTGTAGTGGCAGTATTGTTGATTGCCGGAGACCAGGTTCCCGAAACGCCATTTGTAGATGTCGTTGGCAAGGCTGCAATGGTTGAATTCTGGCAGGCAACAGGAACTGCATCAAATGTTGGCGTTACAATTGGATTTACCGTAATGGTCATTGTTGCTGTTGTGGCACATTGTCCGGCTGTTGGCGTAAACGTGTACAAGGTCGTAGCGGTATTGTTTACTGCCGGTGACCAGGTTCCCGAGATACTGTTAGTTGACGTTGTTGGCAAAGCAGATAATGCAGCCCCTGAACAGATTGGTGACACTTGTGTGAATGTTGGTGTTACATTCGGGTTGACCGTAATGGTCATTGTTGCTGTCGTGGCACATTGTCCTGCTGTTGGCGTAAACGTATACTCTGTCGTAGCGGTATTGTTCAATGCCGGTGACCAAGTTCCTGAGATATTATTAGTTGACGTTGTTGGCAAAGCAGCTAACGCAGCTCCTGAACAAATTGGCGACACTTGTGTGAATGTTGGCGCGACATTCGGGTTGACCGTAATGGTCATTGTCGTGGTAGTCGCACATTGTCCTGCTGTTGGCGTAAACGTGTACAAGGTCGTAGCGGTATTGTTTAATGCCGGTGACCAGGTTCCCGAGATGCTGTTCGTTGATGTCGTTGGCAAAGCAGCTAATGTTGCTCCTGAACAAATTGGCGCTACTGCGTTGAATGCAGGCGTTACAATTGGATTCACCGTAATAGTCAATTTTGTAAGCGTTGCATTGGTACATTGTCCTGCTGTTGGCGTAAACGTATACTCTGTCGTAGCGGTATTGTTCAATGCTGGTGACCAGGTTCCCGAAACACCATTGGTTGATGTCGTTGGCAAAGCTGATAATGTAGCTCCTGAACAAATTGGTGCTACTGCGTTGAATGTAGGCGTTAAAATTGGGTTCACCGTAACTGCAACTGTCGTTGTTTTTTGACAAGTCCCATTACCAGAAGTCGCTGTATAAGTGATACTAATAGATGGCTTTGCGTAAACAGTTGTTGCAACAGTATTGCTATTATATGCATTTAATAAACCAGCATCGGTAAATAAATGATCAGCAGGTGACCATTTTACAGGAGCTGCAGTATAAGTGATTTTAATAGAGCAGTTTACAAGAACACCCGTATCGGTTGCGGCGTCATCGTATGCGCCAACGACCCAATTACCATTTGGCACAGTAAACAAATCAGCAAAATTTGTTGTCAAGTTGGTTCCAAATGAACCTACCAGATTAGCAGCAGCAGTTGCATTCGCTTTATAGGTACCCGTGATTGTGGCATTGCTTGTTGATAAAGCTGCAGCAGTATTATTCGAAGTTATCGTAACATTGCTGTAAGATCCAGCGCTAGATGGGCCCTGATCTGCTACAAGAGCGATCACTTTTCCATTTGGCGCTTTCAACACCACCTCAGCATCTTTAAGAAAATCATGGGTCAGGTTAAAAGTTACTTCAACATTTGAAATTACCGCACCATCAGCAATATTTGCTACGGCAAGCGTTTGCTGAACACCTGCAGGATTGTTATCAGGAATTGCAAGATTTACATTTCCTGAACTAACAGATGGCGAGTCATTGATTACTCCGCCTGCAGCAGTAAGCACCTGCACAGATCCTTCACAGATTGAAGCAGATGAAGGTGTAATTGTAATTGCAGTAGGTGTAGCATTTACTGTCATCAAATGTGTAAGTGTTGCTGTTGAAAAATTACCGCTTGTTTGTGAAGCCGTAAGGGTGTAATTGGTAGTAACTGTTGGATTAAAAACATAACCCGAAGCAGCTGTACCGGTAACTCCTGTAGCTGGTGACCAAACATAAGTATCAAAATTTGAAACCGTAGAAGTAACAGTTACTGGAGTTGAATTTTCGCCTGCACAAATTGTACTTGTAGCAGAACTTAAAGTCAATGCCGGTGGAATTCCTTCGATAGCGAAATTATCTACGAAGAAATCAATATCTGCAACACCTGCTGAAGCACCTTCAACAACCCTGAATGCAAAACGAACCGTTTGTCCATTATAAGTTGCAGGCAAATCGATTGATTCCAGTTGACCTGCAAAAGCTGGAACATTTGCAGTATTGTATGTTTTTAAGACGGTCCAGTTTGTATTATCTGTAGTATTGGTGATAAGCAATTGTACGCTGTCATCACTTTCCCAAGCAGTTGTTAATGCTGTTGAAGCACCATATTGCGTAGCTGCAACATTGTATTTCAATCTCAAATTTGGATTCAAGGTATATTGTGGTGAAAGCAACCAGCTTACCACATTTTCTTCAAAAATATTGAATTTTGCAGCACCGGTAGAACCAGAATTTGCAAATCCGTCTGCCGTCCACTTATTTACATCAGCGCCAGTCGTCGTCGGGCCTGCAGCAGTTGTTCCTGACAAGCCTTCTCTCCAGCAATTCGCAGGGTAAGCCACAAATGCTTCTGTACTAGGAAAAACGGTAGTTGGCGCACATAACGTAGTAAATGTCGCTTTTGTGCTGTTAAAGCTGTAACCTTCGCTTGTTGCCGTGCAATTGTTTCTTACATAAACATCGTAAGTAGTTGCTGACAACAATCCGGCAATCGCAATAGGAGATGCAGCACCCGTAACAACAGTTCCGTTTGTTCCTGCAGTAGCTCCTGTTCCTGGTGTAAAACCTGAAAGTCCGTATTCAACGATATAAGAAGAACCACTTCCGGTAAATGCCATGCTTGCACCAGTTGTTGTGATTGAATTCGCTGTTAAAGCTGTTGGAGCCGTACAAGCTACTAATGTTGTAAACGATGCTTTAGTAGAATTTGTACTGTATCCGTCAGTAGCGGCGGTACAGTTTTGTCTGACATAAACATCATAACCTGTACTTCCGGCAAGTCCTGAAATTGCAATTGGAGATGCTGTTCCTGTAACAATAGTTCCGTTGGTACCTGCCGTAATTCCTGATCCCGGAGAAAATCCTGTCGGGCCATATTCTACAACAAAAGCAGTACCTGTTGACGTAAAGGCAATGTTCGCAGTATGCGGCGTGATCGTTCCTGCCGATGGTGATGTTGGCACTGAACAGGCAACTAAAGTTGTAAATGAAACTTTGGTCGTGTTTAGACTGTAGCCGTCGCTTGTTGCAGAACAGTTGCTTCTTACATACGCATCATATCCTGTACTTGGCGTTAAACCTGAAAGTCCAATCGGAGAAGCTGAACCTGTAACAACCGTTCCGTTTGTTCCGGCAGTTGCGCCTGTTCCAGGTGTAAATCCTGTTGGGCCATATTCAACGATATAACTTGATCCTGTTCCTGTGAAAGCAATATTGACCGTTCTTACCGTAAGCGCATTTCTTCCTGGAGCAGTTGGAGCTGCGCAAGCTACCAAAGTCGTAAACGAAATTTTGGTCGTGTTCACGCTAAAACCATCGCTGGCCGCTGTACAATTGCTTCTTACATAAACATCATAAGCTGTTACTGGCGTTAAGCCTGAAATTGCGATCGGTGAAGACGTTCCTGTTACCACAGTTCCGTTTGTTCCTGCAGTTGCCCCTGTTCCAGGCGTAAATCCTGTTGGACCATATTCTACAATATAGCTTGATCCTGTTCCTGTAAAAGTGACATTCGCTGTTTTAGCAGTGACTGAGTTGCTTCCCGGAGCAGTTGGGGCCGGACATGCGATTGCAGTTGTAAATGAAGCTTTAGTTCCATTGGCGCTATAGCCATTGCTTGCTGCGGTACAGTTTTGACGTACATATACATCATAACCCGTACTGCCAGTCAAACCTGAAAGCGCAATTGGTGAAGACGTTCCTGTTACGACAGTTCCGTTTGTTCCTGCAACTCCTGCAGTACCCGGTGTAAAGCCTGTTGGTCCGTATTCAGCAATGAAATTTGTTCCGGCAGAACTAAACGTAACATTTGCAGTATGTGCCGTAACGCTTGCAGTTGCAACTGTCGTTGGAACCGTACAGCTTGGTGTTTCAATAATGCTTACTTCATCAAGGTAACAGTTGTCCCCTGCCTGGGCAGTAAATAAGAAACCTACATAAAGTTTGGCAGCGCCTGCAGCGGCAGCTGGTAATGTTACCGTTTTCAATTTCCATACTGCTGTACCAGAAGCGACAGTAGCATCATATCTTGGGAAAAATGAACCTGCATTTACGTAAGTAATACCATCAAGGGAATATTGTACCTGAACACCTTCATTTAGATATGCTCCAGAGTTGTAACTGGTGCTGTTTTCATTTCTCCATTGGAAATTCACATCAACACTGGTATTTCCAACCGTAGTTAACGGTGCAGCCATTAATCGCTGCTGTCCGCCTGTAGTGCCTCCTGTAAACGATCCAAACATAACCATATTGGCACCCAATGTCGTCAATGCAGAAGTTGTTGGGCTGGAACCCGATGCAACAAATGTAATTGCCGGATTTGTCGTTGCAGATGTAACCTGTGTGATTTTCCAACAAGACGGAATTGACGTTGAAGTAAATCCGTTTGAAAGTGGCAATGCCACTCCATTACACAAAGTTGTAAATGATGTTACAGTTGAATTTGCACTATAACCTTCAACCGGGCATACTTGTCTGATGTAAACCTGGTAAGTTGTGCTTGCCGATAATCCGCTAAGAGTATATGGTGTAGTTGCTGCACTTGAGGCAATTGTACCGCCTGTTCCTGCTGTCGCGCCTGTTCCCGGAGTAAAACCAGTAGCGCCATATTCGACGATATAATTTCCAGCACCTGTCCAGCTTAAACTGGCAGAAGCATTTGTAATATTGGCGTTGGCTAATGCTGTCGCAGCTGCACAAGCTGTAGCTTTGTTTCCGCTCAAAGGCGACGCCGAATAATACGGAGCGCCGATGCAAACATCATTATAAGCATAAATGTAATAATAATATTGTACACCAGAAGTTAAACCACTATCAGTAAAAGTTACCGCATTTGAATTTTGAACGACATAAGTTCCTGCCCCCAAAGTTGTAGATGCTACGGCATAAGTTGTCCCATTTGCCGGAGTAGGAGCCGTTGCACTCGTACTTCTTACTACCAAGTATTTACTTGGTGCAGGGCTTGGTGCCGTAAACGAACCTGTAATCGCTGCTGTAGTTACGCCACTAAACAGCAATGCGGTTGGCTGTGCTGGTGTTACACAAGCAGATAGTACCGGTGGTGTAAAAGTATAAGTATAACCTGCAGCAGGTGAAATAGTATTATTGAATGTAACTGAATCTGTATTTGCTGTTCCAACAGTTGTTGATGACCAACTTGTAGTTGAAGATCGTACATAAAAATCCGAAGCCGTTGCTCCTCTCAATCCAACCTGTGGTAGAATCGCCCCTGCAACAGTTGGCGCAGCAATGTTATAAACCATGCTAATGGCATTCGTACTTTCTGATAAAATAATTTGAAAATTCATCAAATCTCCATTAGACGAGCTGGTTAAATATCTTGAAAACCCTGTAAATTGCACTACGAGTTTGCGATTTGGTGAAGAACCTGTAGTTTCATAACGGATACCGGCGTTGGTATCCAAAACCCTAAATGAAAAACCTGTTCCCGAACTACTTGCGTTAGCAGACATTGTAACTGTCGTTGCTGTTTTTGAAACAACAGTTGCTCCGGCTGGAATTCCTGAACCTGTTACAGCAGAACCAACAGCAATGTTATTGATGTTTCCAGTAGTAATAGTGATCGTTGGGCTTCCGCTTGTTCTATTGGCCACAAAATTCTGGCGGCCATGAATTTCTACCCCAAAAGCTGAAATAACGTTAACTGTTGATCCCGTACTTAATGGCGTAGGGCTATTGCTTGGTGTTGTTGACCCCATACTGATCCACCCATTTGCATTAATTCCAAAAGTCGTGTAATTGACATTGTTGTACACAAATGTAAACCCGATTGGTAAGGCTCCATAAACCTCATCATCTAAGGTTGTGGTTGTTGTAGATGGCATATTTACACCTCCGGTTATCGGGGTGTAACTTCCCGATGCCTGTCCAAATGTGTAGGATGAAACCTGAGCCTGCCCGGTAACACCCAAAATCATCAGCAGCATCCCCATGACGCCACTCAACCACGAACCGTGGCTTTTTCCTTTAAGCATAGCATCCCTGCCCTTGCAAAAAGTTTGGTAGTTTTTAATCATAAAATTTTGGAATAAATTTAATTAGCCAGCGAATGTACACCCAAACCTATATCGCTCGTTGTTAATAAACTAGAATTTCGATAATCGACACAAATAATCGACTAAAAACATTCTTTTCTGATTTTTAACAATACTTTATTATCAAATCCAAAAAAAAATGCTTCTATACAACTGTCGATTTGACGTTTGTATAAAAGCATTTCGCTTTAAATGTGCATTGTTGTTACATGAAAATACTAAAAATATAATAAACGATCGCTGCAAGCAAAGCCGAAACCGGAATGGTCAATACCCAAGCCCAAAGCAAATTAATCGTGACGCCCCAACGCACAGCAGAAATCCTTTTGGTAATTCCAACCCCGATGATACTTCCAGTAATGGTGTGTGTAGTTGAAACCGGAATCCCGAAATGTTCTGTTAAATATAAAGTAATAGCTCCGGCAGTTTCAGCAGCAACGCCTTCGAGTGGTGTTACTTTAGTAATTTTGGTTCCCATTGTTTTTACGATTTTCCAGCCACCGCTTAATGTCCCGAGTGCAATAACAGTGAAACTCACAAATGGAACCCAGCCCCAGTCTTCCACAAAATGTGCAAAACGGTCGGCGCTTTCAAGCGAAGTATACGCCACATCACCCATGTTCATGTGGTAACAAATTACGGCTGCCCCGATGATTCCCATGACTTTCTGGGCGTCATTTCCACCATGTCCCAAACTAAACAAAGCAGAAGAAACCAATTGTAGCCTTCTAAACCAACGGTCGGCTTTGGAAGGATTTGCCTTTTTGCAGATGTTTAAAATCAGTACTGTTATAAAATAGGCTATGATCAAACCGATGAGCGGCGCAAGGAATATGAATAAAAACGTCGGTACTACTTTAGCATAATTGATGACATCGACCACTTTCCCGTCAATCAACTGAGAGAAAACACCGGCTTTCGCCAATGCCGCACCCATGAATCCGCCAAGTAAGGTATGTGAAGATGATGAAGGAATTCCGAGTTTCCACGTAAGTAAATTCCAGATAATTGCTGCGACCAATCCGGCTAGAATGACTTCTAAGGTAATGAAATGTTCATCGACCGATTTGGCGATCGTATTCCCGATCTTAAATTCGCCGATAATGAATTTCGAAATAAAATAGGCCGCAAAGTTGAACATCGCTGCCCATAAAACGGCCTGAAAAGGTGTGAGTACTTTAGTCGCAACAATCGTCGCTATCGAATTGGCCGCATCGTGAAAACCATTGATGTAGTCAAAAATTAAAGCAAGGATGATGATGATAATAAGTAACGTAAAATCCATAAAGTGTGTTTCGTTTAAACTTATTATTTAGGAATGCTTCACAGAAATTTGCTCTAAAACATTGGCAACGCTTTTGCATTTATCCGATGCAGATTCCAGTGCCGACAATACTTCTTTATATTTAATGATGTTTTTCGCGTCGGTTTCATTTTCGAAAATATCGGCCACCGCTTTGTCAAAAACCGTATCGGCTTTGCTTTCAAGCTTGTTGATTTTCTTGCAGGCATCGCTGATTTTTTTATGATTTTCCAAATCTTTCAACTCCCCGATCGCAACGCCAATCAACTGGCAGGCTTCAAGGTTGATTTCTGTTAATTTACGGATCGATTTTGTGATTTTTTCCACCTGGTACAAACGCATTCTGCTCGCTGCGCCGTGCATGTAATCAGCAACATTGTCAATCGCTTTAATTAAGGAATGGATGTCTTCACGGTCGAAAGGCGTAATGAAATTACGGCTCAATTCAAGGTGTGTGGTATGTGTAATTTCCTCGATTCTGGCCTCAAGCTCTTCAATTTTCCTGAAATATTCTTCCCTTTCCACCCTTGGCACATTGATCGCTTCGTGAAGCGTTTCTGCCAAAAGGATCAAATTGGCCGCAGCCTGTTCAAAAAGCGGTAGGAATTTCTTGTCTTTCGGAACTAAAAACTGGAAAATGCTGTTTAATGTCATGTCTGAAATTTTATGGTGCAAATGTAAACTTCCAATGTTAAGTTAACATTAATTTATAAAAAATTACGGGCTTGCCAAATTTTAGACGATTGCCATGGCGGATATTTTTTATTTCAATCGTTTTCGTACTTTAGCAACTCAAAAATACGAAACAAAATCGTAGGATTTTTTATTTTATTCTGCCCAACAAGACAACAGCCATATGGATTTGAACTTCAACAAAAACGAAGACCACAACAAACTTTTACTTTCCGATTTAAAACAGCGCTTTGCCAAAGTAAAAGTTGGCGGCGGCGAGAAACGCATCGAAAAACTGCATGGCGAAGGCAAGATGACGGCCCGTGAACGCATCGATTACCTGCTCGACCCGAAAGCCAAAAGCATTGAAATTGCTGCCTTTGCAGGCGATGGCATGTATGCCGAACACGGTGGCTGCCCATCGGGTGGTGTGGTTGTGAAAATCGGATACATTAAAGGTAAACAGTGCATTGTTGTGGCCAATGATGCGACGGTTAAAGCCGGGGCCTGGTTCCCGATCACTGGAAAAAAGAACCTGCGCGCGCAGGAAATCTCCATTGAAAACCGCCTTCCTATTATATATCTCGTTGACAGCGCCGGGGTTTATCTTCCATTACAGGACGAAATTTTCCCCGACAAAGAGCATTTCGGACGCATTTTCAGGAACAATGCAGTTATGAGCAGCATGGGAATCACCCAGATTGCAGCCGTGATGGGAAGCTGTGTTGCCGGTGGCGCTTATCTGCCGATCATGAGCGACGAAGCGATGATCGTTGATAAAACCGGAAGTATTTTCCTTGCGGGAAGCTATCTCGTGAAAGCCGCTATCGGGGAAACCATCGACAATGAAACCCTTGGCGGCGCCACGACACATTGTGAAATTTCTGGCGTGACCGATTACAAAGCCAAAGACGATAAAGATGCTTTAGACAGAATCAGAAATATTGTAGATAAAATCGGGGATTTCGACAAAGCAGGTTTCAGCAGGATCAAATCTGAAAAACCGGCGATGAACGAGGAAGACATTTACGGCATTCTTCCAAAAGCCAGAAATGAGCAATACGACATGATGGAAATCATCAACCGCCTGGTCGACAATTCTGAATTTGAAGCCTACAAAGACGGCTACGGCCAAACGATTTTAACGGGTTACGCCCGGATTGACGGCTGGGCTGTCGGCATAGTTGCAAACCAGCGAAAAGTCGTAAAATCCGGTAAAGGCGAAATGCAGTTCGGCGGTGTGATTTATTCAGATTCTGCCGATAAGGCGACGCGTTTTATTGCGAATTGCAACCAGAAGAAAATCCCGCTTGTTTTCATTCAGGACGTGACCGGATTTATGGTAGGTTCTAAATCGGAACACGGCGGCATCATTAAAGACGGCGCGAAAATGGTAAATGCGGTTTCGAATTCGGTGGTGCCGAAATTTACCGTAATCGTAGGAAACTCATACGGCGCAGGAAATTACGCCATGTGTGGAAAAGCCTACGACCCGAGATTGATTTTCGCGTGGCCAAGCGCCGAACTCGCCGTTATGGGTGGAACACAGGCGGCAAAAGTGCTCGCGCAAATCGAAGCATCATCTTTAAAAGCCAAAGGCGAAGTCATTGATGAAGCTAAAGAAGCCGAATTGTTCGACAAAATTAAGGCCCGTTACGATGCGCAGGTTTCTCCTTATTATGCAGCGTCAAGAATTTGGACAGACGCAGTCATCGATCCGCTCGAGACCAGAACCTGGATTTCTATGGGAATTGAAGCGGCAAACCACGCACCTATCGAAAAGAAATTCAATCTGGGTGTGATCCAGGTCTGATCTGTAACAAAAAATAAAAACAGTTACTAACTGGAAAAATTTGCATCATGAGAAAAATTGCAATTGCGGCGTTGTTATTTATCGGACTCCAAAACATTTTTGCCCAGGAAAATTTTACCCGAAGGGATTCGCTGCACGGCGGTTTGCGGTTTGAAAGGACGTCTTATGATGTATTGCATTATGATCTCAATATTAAGGTCGATCCTGCAGAAAGATTTATTTCCGGTTATAACGAAATTGCTTTTAAAGCAGTTGAAGAAACGAGCAAGATTCAGATTGATTTGTTTGAAAACATGAAAATCGACAGCATCGTTTTCAACTCCAAAAAACTACCTTACAAAAGGGAATTCGACGCGGTTTTTATCGCTTTTGAAAATCCGATTCTAAAAAATTCGCAGCAAAAAATCCGTGTGTATTATTCAGGAAATCCGATTGTTGCCAAACGTGCACCCTGGGATGGCGGATTTGTTTTCTCTAATGATAAAAACGGAAAACCGTGGATTGGCGTGGCTATACAAGGAACAGGAGCAAGTTTGTGGTATCCGGTGAAAGATTCCCAATCTGACGAGCCAGACAATGGTGCTACAATCAAAATCGCGGTTCCAAATGGTTTAATGGATGTTTCGAATGGCAGGTTTACCGGAAGCCAGGATTTAAAAAACGGTTATACACGTTGGGATTGGGAAGTTAAAAATCCGATCAACAATTATGACATTACGGTTAACATTGGCGATTATGCACACATTCATGACCAATATAAAGGCTTGGATCTCGATTATTATGTTTTGTCTTATAACGAAGACATTGCCAGAAAACATTTTGAAGAAGTCAAACCGATGATGGATTGTTTTCAATCGAAATTCGGCACTTATCCTTTTACAGATGATGGCTATAAATTGGTAGAAACGCCATATCTGGGCATGGAACATCAAAGCGCAGTCGCATACGGAAACAACTACCAACAAGGTTACAAAGGCAGCGATTTATCTGGAACTGGCTACGGATTGTTGTTTGATTTCATCACCATCCACGAAAGTGGGCACGAATGGTTTGGCAACAGCATTACGTCAAAAGATGTGGCCGACATGTGGATTCACGAGAGCTTTACGTGTTATTCCGAAACCGTATTTTTAGAATGCCAGTTTGGGATTGAAAAAGCGCAGGCTTATGTCAACGGACTCAAAAAAAATGTCCAGAACGACAAGCCGATCATCGGAAAATATGGCGTGAACAATGAAGGTTCGGGCGATATGTATTACAAAGGCGCGCTGATGCTGAATACGATTCGAAGCATTATTAATGACGATACAAAATTCTGGAAAGTGCTTTTGGATTATTCGAACCGTTTTCGCCACCAGATCATTGAAACCAAAGATGCCATTGACTTTTTCAATGCCGAAACCGGACTGTACTTGACGCCGGTTTTCAACCAATACCTGCGCTACAAAAATATCCCAATCCTGCAACTCCGCAAAAACAAAAAAACACTCGAATACCGTTGGGTTACCGATGAACCTGATTTTGAAATGCCTGTTGAAATCACAGCGAATAATAAAAAAATTCGCTTAAATGGCAGCCACAAATGGCAATCAGTAAAGGTTAATTTTAAAAACATGAAAGACATTACTGTGGCACAAAACAGGTTTTATGTCGATGTTGAAAAACTTTAATGTCGGTCAGACAAATAAAAAAGCCGCTTAATTTGCGGCTTCTTTTAATATCTCTTTTCGCTTCATTTTCCCGGTTTCGGTTTCTGCGAATTTTGGGACGAACAAGATAGCCTTTGGACGCTCATATTTGTCAAGTTCTTCAAAAACGTGAGGCTCAAGTGTACGTTCGTCCCCTTCAAGGATCAGTACGAGTTTTTCTCCGAGCTTTTCATCCGGAAGTCCGCCAAACATAAACCTTGAATGGATTTTTCCCGATAATTTCTCTTCAATTTGTTCCGGGATTAATTTAATTCCGCCACTGTTCACCACATTGTCAAAACGCCCCAGGAAAATAAACTGGTTTTCGTTGACCAATTCCACTAAGTCGTTGGTTACGATGACTTCGTCCGAAATTCTCGGTGCATGGATCACGAGGCAATTGTTGTCATCATACGAAATGGTCACATTTGGCAATACCGTAAACGCCTGTTCGCCTACCCTTTTCGCGGCAATGTGCGTAATCGTTTCGGTCATGCCGTAGGTTTCGTAGACTTCTGTCGGCAATTCTGCCAGTGCATCTTCAAGCGTCCTGTGGATGTAAACGCCGCCAATGATGACTTTTTTAACGTTTTTCAATTCTTCCAATGAATTTTTCGCCTGCAAAGGAACCATCGCAGCAAAATCGTAAATGGTGTCATTCTTTTTTAGCGGCGTCGAATTCGGAGCAACAAAATCCATGTCCAAACCTAAGATAAAGCCACGGACGAACATCATCTTTCCCGCAATGTATTTCGCCGGAAGGCAATGCAATGCTTTATTTCCGGGAGCAAGATTGAAAAAATCCCCGGTCGCTAAAGCCGAATTCACCATCGCCTGTTTTTCTACACGAATGGTTTTTGGTGTTCCCGTGCTTCCCGAAGTATTGATGTCGATGTACGGATTGTTGTCAAACCAGTCGAGCAGGAAATTGCCCACAGGTTTTTCAAAATCGTCGCCTTCTTTGATAAAACTGTAGGCCACACGGCACAAATCATCTTTATCAAGGTGAAAACCGTTGAGTTTAAAACTGTTGTGAACGTTATGATACGTTGGGGTTGCTTGAAGCGTTGTCATTGTTTTCTGGTATTTCATTAATGAGTCGGTCGTCTGTGAGCGTTGTATTGTTTTCGGATGGAAAAGCCAAATTTCCTGTAAGCCTTTCCTTCCAGTCGCTCCAGCCGTATTTTTTACTAAAGATAAATAAAAGTATGGGGAAAATAACCACGATTGGAAAAAGAATATCGTAACCAACAGTTGGTTCGGCGACATCTTTCAAAACCGATTCCGTCTGGAAAACCGACCAATCGGATGTAATCAGCAGTGCGCCAACGAGATTGTTCGCCGCATGAAAACCCATTGAAAGCTCAAGGCCGTCATCCATTAAAACCAAAATCCCAAGAAATAATCCTGTACCTATATAATATACAAGTGAAATGTACCCGATTTTCGCCACTTCGGGATTTAAAATGTGCATCGTCCCAAAAATTACGGAAGTCATCAATAACGGAAACCATTTGTTCATTGATAAATTTCCGAAACCCTGCATCAGGTAACCCCTGAAAACGTATTCTTCGGTCGACGTTTGTATCGGGATCATCACCACACCAATGGCAAGTAAGATCAGAAAAGGAACCAGCTTAAAATTGACGATAAAATTCTGTGGATTCTCATAATAGGAATAGGCTGTTGCCGCTGCTGTAAAAACGGCCCAAAGCGCAAATGAAAACAAAATCCGGCCCCAATCGGTTTTCCTTCGGGAGGTTGTAACTTCACGAATGGTTTGATGGTGCAGGAATCTCACTACGATAAAAAAACCGATGATCGCAAATACGAATGACAGCATTATTAAAAACAAAGTCAGGTTCGAATCAAGCATCGTCATCAATTCGACAGAGGAAGTCGGAATGCCTTTTCCCGTGCGGTATGCTTTAATGAAAACGCCAATTCCCAAAGGTAAATTTCCTACTGCCGATGCGAAAATGATCAATACCGATCCGATCAGGTATTTCCAGAATTTATTTTCGGGCTTAATGCCTTGCTCTATAAACATGCGTTTTTATTTTCTCGGCTGCAGCCAATGTTACGTTGGTCCAATTTAGGCTATTTTTAAAATTAAATCAATTACTTTGTAAAAAAATATCTCACAAATATGATCCAGGTTTTACACAATCCACGCTGCGGAAAATCAAGAAGTTGCCTCGCTTTTCTTGAAGAATCCGGAAAAGAATTCGAAGTCATTAAATATCTCGTTGACGTCCCGACATTTGGCGAACTCCAATCGATCATCAAAAAGCTCGCGATTAAACCGATAGAATTGGTTCGCACCAAAGAATCCATCTGGATCGAAAAGTTTAAAAATAAAACTTTATCCGATGACGAAATCATCACAGCCATGGTTCAAAATCCCATCCTGATCGAGCGACCGATCGTCATCAACGGCAACAAAGCCATCATCGCAAGACCCATGGAAAAAGCAGCGGAAATTATTTAATATCGGAGGGAAATGTTTTAACAAACCTTTGTGAAGCGCCCGCTAAACCAACTCCTACTTTTGTGTTCTTACGCAGAGCATTTAATTTGTACCTATGAAAAAAATCACATTTGCCTTCTTCTTCGCCTTACTACTATCGGCTTTTACAAGTTTTGCACAAGAAAGGCCTGCAGCCCCAAAAGTTAAAGTTACCGGAAATGTAACCGAAAAAGTCAGCAAGCAACCTTTGGAATACGCTACAATTACGCTGACCAATACCAAAAACCCAAAATCAATTGCCGGCGGCATCACAAACAACAAAGGCGAATTCGACGTTGATGTGACTCCCGGAACTTACGACATTAAAGTCGAGTTCATTTCCTTCAAAGCCACTGAAATCAAAGCTAAAAACATTACTGAAAACACCAATCTCGGAACCGTAGGCCTCGATGAAGATGCGACGCAACTCCAGGCGGTTGAAGTGCGCGCCGAAGCGACAACGGTTCAGATCAAACTCGATAAAAAAGTATACAGCGTTGGGCAGGATTTGCTTGTAAAAGGTGGAACGGTCAGCGACGTTTTAGACAACATTCCGTCTGTAACGGTCGATGCCGACGGAACGATCGCTTTGCGCGGAAATGACAATGTGCGGATTTTAATTGATGGGCGTCCGTCGAATGCGATCAATATCTCCGAAGCGCTGCGCCAGATTCCGGCCGATGCGATCGATAAAGTCGAAGTCGTTACAAACCCTTCTGCACGTTACGATTCTGAAGGCGGCGGCGGATTGTTGAACATCATCCTCAAAAAAGGAAAAAACCAGGGCATCAACGGAACCGTTATTTTGTCTGCCGGAGACCCGAAAAATTACGGTGTTTCGGGCAACGTCAATTACAAAACCGAACAATTCAATTTATACACGACCACAGGCTACAGCAACCGCCAGAACAATGGAAATTCCAAAACCGATTCCCAGTATTTCAACGATGGGGTTACCACAAAATATACGAATGAACGCCGTGAAAATAAAAGGTTGAGTGAAGGGTACAACTCCAACGTCGGGCTCGATTGGTATCTCGACAAATCCACAACCTGGAGCAACAGCATCAATGTGCGCAGGAACAGCGGCGGAAATCCGGAGAATGTTGTCACCGATAATTTAGATGCACAAAACGTTTTTCAATATACCAATTACCGTTTTAACGACCAGTTCAGCGAAAGCAAATCGGCCGAATTCAACACGAATTTCGTCAAGAATTTTGCAAAAGACGGACACAAATTAACGATCGACGGCTCGTTCTCCTCAAACCGCGATAACGACAATTCGGCGATCACCGACTTGTCTATAACCAATACCGCAAACGTGCAAACGCAGCAGCGCAACATCGTCCAGACCGATTATGTTTTGCCGCTTGGCAAAAGCAGCCAGTTTGAAGCCGGTTACAAAGGCGATTTCAACAAGCTTTTCACCGATTATAAAGTAGACAACCTTAATGCATCCACAGGTTTATTCGAAAACGATTATCGTTATACAAACGTGCTGGATTACCGCGAACAGATCAATGCGCTGTATTCGCAATTTGGGACTAAAATCAATAAATTTTCGATCTTGCTCGGACTGCGTTGGGAAGATTCAAAGATTACGATCAACCAGCTAACGGCAGCCGATTTCAATACGAAAAAATACAACAACTTTTTCCCGAGTGCCTTTTTTACTTACGAAGTTTCGGATAAAAGCAGCGTTTCATTAAATTACAGCAGAAGGATTTCCCGCCCGCGCGGCCGTTTCATCAATCCGTTTTCAAGCCTTTCAAGCGCGATCAACATCTTTAAAGGAAATCCCGATCTGGATCCTTCACTGACTGATGCTTTTGATCTGGGTTTTCTAAAACGCTGGAGCAAATTAACGCTGAGCACATCGGCTTACATCAATAAAACAACCGATTCTTTTCAATTTGTAAGATCACCTTCAGGAGATTTTGTAGACGGCACGCCGGTCATTTACAGCTCGCCGGTCAATCTGGGCAAGGAAACCCGCTTTGGATTCGAATTCACTTTGAATTACAATCCGTTCAAATGGTGGAAACTCAACAGCAATTTTAACTTCTTCAGAAACAAAACCGAAGGCGATTATTCTTATACGGTCACAGAAGGCGGTTTGCCGGTTACTTTTAACGAAAGCCTTGACAACACCGCGAATTCCTGGTTTACAAGGCTGTCTTCTAAAGTATCACTTCCGTACAAAATCGACTGGCAAACGAACTTTACGTACAACGGTCCACAAAATACGGCCCAGGGAAAAAATAAAGGAAGCGGCGCGGTAAACCTCGGCTTCAGCAAAGATTTACTAAAAGACAAGGCAACCATTGCGCTCAATGTGCAGGATTTGTTCAATTCGCGCAAACGAATTACAGAAACTTATCTGGAAAGCCTGAATTCATATAGCGAAATGCAATGGAGAACGCGCCAGGCCACACTTTCATTTACCTACCGATTCAACCAGAAAAAAGGGGAAAAACAACCGCAGAAAAAACGCGGTGACGACAATGGCGGAAGTGATGACTTTCCGGGATAAAAAAAAGGAACTCAATGAGTTCCTTTTTTTTGTGGCAATCAAAGGCTATAAAGCCGATTGCTGGTCTTCGTGCTTTTTCTTCGCTCTTTTTTCCTTGTAAAGTTCCCAGCTTGCACCGCCAACCCAGTAAGAAACGAATCCTACCAAGAAAAACATCAGCCAGAATCCTAAAGTCAGGATCGAAAGGAAGAGTAAAAAGCCTAAATACTGTGAAAATTCAAACATGTTTTCCGGAATTTTTTGAATTATACGCAAATGTAGCTTTATTATTTTTTCTCACCAATTAAAACCAAATCAATTTTTATAAAATAACATTTATCCGTATTTTTGGACAGCTCTATTTTAGGAGCTGTTCCCGCTATCCGTTGCAATCTTTTTATTGCCAATATGTCATTTCAACCAAAGGGAGAAATCTCCAGGCAATAAAAAGGATTTCCACTGCTATCGGGGCTAGGGCATCCGGTTCCATTTCAACATTCAAACTTCGTTGATCATCTGTTCAACATTTTAAATTTTGAACAATGAACAACGATTAACGAACTTTGAAGTTTACGTAAAACATATAAATCAACATAATTCAACATGGAATACAGAATAGAAAAAGACACGATGGGAGAAGTCCAAGTCCCGGCAGACAAATACTGGGGCGCGCAAACCGAACGCTCCCGCAACAACTTCAAAATTGGCCCATCGGCATCGATGCCAAAAGAAATCATTGAAGGTTTTGCTTATTTGAAGAAAGCAGCCGCTTATGCCAACCACGACCTTGGCGTATTATCCGTTGAAAAACGCGATGCGATTGCTGCCGTGTGCGACGAAATCCTCGCCGGAAAATTAGACGACCAGTTTCCGCTTGTGATCTGGCAAACCGGATCGGGCACGCAAAGCAACATGAATGTCAATGAAGTCATTGCAAACCGCGCGCAAGTCCTCGCCGGATTCAAGATCGGAGAAGGCGAAGCCGTTGTAAAGGCCAATGACGATGCCAATAAATCACAATCTTCAAACGATACTTTCCCAACCGGAATGCACATTGCTGCCTACAAAGCCGTTGTTGAAATCACAATCCCGGGCGTTGAAAAATTACGCGATACGCTTCAAGCCAAATCAAGCGAATTCAACAATGTCGTAAAAATCGGGCGCACGCACTTAATGGACGCCACGCCACTGACTTTAGGACAGGAACTTTCAGGTTATGTCGCCCAATTGAACTACGGAATCAAAGCCGTAAAAAATACGTTGGCACATTTGTCAGAAGTTGCCCTTGGCGGAACTGCCGTTGGAACCGGATTGAATACGCCAGACGGTTACGACGTAAAAGTTGCCGAATACATTGCACAATTCACCGGACAACCTTTCGTTACTGCTCCTAATAAATTCGAAGCTTTGGCTTCACACGACGCAATTGTTGAAGCACACGGTGCCTTAAAACAACTCGCCGTTTCTTTAAACAAAATTGCAAATGACGTCAGAATGCTGGCTTCCGGTCCGCGCTCAGGAATTGGGGAAATCATCATTCCAGAGAACGAGCCAGGTTCTTCGATCATGCCTGGAAAAGTAAACCCAACGCAATGTGAAGCTTTGACAATGGTTTGCGCACAAGTGATTGGAAACGATGTAGCAATCGCTGTTGGCGGCATGCAGGGCCATTATGAACTGAACGTTTTTAAACCGGTCATGGCGGCAAATTTCCTGCAATCGGCGCGGTTGTTGGGAGATGCTTGTATTTCGTTTGAAGAACATTGCGCTTCGGGAATCGAGCCAAATTACAAACGCATTAAAGAATTGGTCGACAATTCGCTGATGTTGGTTACGGCTCTAAATACTAAAATCGGTTATTATAAATCGGCTGAAATTGCACAAACTGCCCACAAAAACGGAACAACTTTAAAAGAGGAAGCGGTTCGTTTGGGTTATGTTTCTGCAGAGGATTTTGATGCCTGGGTAAAAGCTGAAGAAATGGTTGGAAGCTTGAAGTAATTGATAATTAACAATTAAGAATTAATAATGGGCCCGCGATGTTTGGATTGCGGGCTTTTTTGTGGATAAGTTTGTAGTTTAGCCATAATTCATGATTCTTAATAATCATTCTTTTCGCTGTTCTTCCGCTTTTGCTTTTTGGGCGACTTCGGGATTGGTGATGAGCTTCCCTCCTTTTGCGATGGCGCCAAGAACGATTCCGGCAGAAATGAGTACTGAATTTTTGATGATGTATTGTCCCAACAATGTCGGCACAAAAGGAAATGTTTCCCAGGTGTCATCCGGAAAAATAATTAACGGCAGCAGCGTTCCCGCCATTTGGAAATACATGACGGGAATGGCATATTTCATGTATTTTTTTGTCAGCAACCCAATTCCGATCAAGCATTCAAGGACGGCGAGAAACGGCATTGAAACTTCGGGCTTCATCAAATCGAAAGTAATTAGTGAAATGGTTCTTGAGGCGATTTCTTCAGCCGGACTGATGTCGATGAAAAATTTTAGGAATCCGAACCAGAGAAATACAATACCTACAGAAATCCGCAAAATATCAATTCCGCGCTTTTCAATCGCTTTTCTCAACTGATCAAAGACATTTTTCATAGCATTTCATTTCAACCTAAGTTACAAAAAAAGCCCTGCTTGGAGCAAGGCTTTTGAATAAGTTTGAATGTTTTATTTTTTAATGAACTTTTCATTTGAAGTCCTTTATCTGAATCGATCCTGATACAATAATTCCCAGATTTCAAAGCGATTGCATGATGTGTTTTTTGCTTTTAGATGTCAAGAATAGCGGTTCATTTCGGGATTTTCGGGAGCTTTTCGCAAATCATACCAATCAGGAAAAAACTATCATAAGTTACCGATTCCGGGATTAATGAATAATTTTTTGACAACGTATTCAAGTTTTCAATATTCAGCGGCTCTTCAAGAATCTTATAACCGTCTTTCTGGATATTTATCGTATAGTTGCCGACGGGCAGTTCTACATTGGTCGTTCCTTCCTGATCTGATTCGATCTCTTTAAAATATTTATTATTAACGCCCATGATCGATATTTCGGATTTATAAATGCCTGCGCCAGAAACCGAATCTTTTACCGCAAGCACTACTGTTGCCAAACTGATCACTGGCAGCGGGTTGATCACTACCGGATGAAAAAGCCCGGGATTAAAAACCAGATGATTCCACTGTGGCGTGCGGTGGTCGATCACCCTGGTTCGAATTGAAGCAGTCATTACAGGGGAAGTTCTTATGGTTCCCATTAAAGGCGCAGCAGCAGGAGCCGTTGCTGCAACAGGAGCCGAAACCGGGTCTGCCGCCGCAGCTTTCGTACGGAAGTATTTGACATTGGCAGAAGCCAGCACATCCTTATTCCTGATGGCTTTGATGAATCTTGTATTGTTGCCCGCATTGACAAACAGCTGGTTCTTCATGACAATTGGGCCAAAATAAATGATCTGGTCGAGATTGCTCACCTCAGCCTGTTTGACATTCGGGTCGAGATTGATCTTGAGGTTTTTGATCAGGATCATTCTTTTGGGATAAGCCGAAAGCAGGAACGCATTGCTAATGGTTTGGCCGTCTGAAATGGTCATCGGCTCATTCCATTTAAAGAAATCGGAAACGAGTGATGCCAACGAAAACCAATTCCGCTGCATCGTCACGATCGAAAACTCCAGTTCGATGCCCAGGATCATTTGCTCGTCATAATCAAAAGACAATAGTTCGTCCTGAAATATGCTTTGCTCTGTTTGGGCGGCTTCATATAAAACGTCCAATTCTTTTTTATCGACCGACAGGGAAAGCCAGCCGTTGCTTCCGGACATGAAATCATAAGGTACGAAATTGATGTCGTGATAGGATTCCATAGATTGGATGCCGGTTTTTTGCGACGCATCCATAATGTTTCTGGAACTTATCAGATTGGATAAAAAAGCATCAAATTCATCCATTTTATTGATCTTTGCAAAAGCAGTTTCGACTTCTTTTTTGAAGCCCAGCAGTTTAAAATCAATGACCATTTTTTCCTTCTTTAACAGGATCACATTGAGCTTTTCAATCCAAAGGGTCTTTTCGTCGTCTGTTTGCAGGTCGTTGAATGTAGCAAGATGCTGCTCCCACTCCATCAAAAGCCCGTCAAACAACCCGAGGTATTTGTCATAAGCTTTTTTTTGCTTTGTAGGTTTGCCGTCTGGCAGGTATAAATAGCTTTGCGCTGCTGCAATTTCTGCTGCCCCTGTAATGGCCGAAGGTTCCTGTTTTGAATTGATCAGTTTTCCGTAAACATCAAATAAGGTATTGGCCGGATTAACATCCCAATATTGATCCGAAGCAGGAAGCGAATTCAACTGGAAGGACATGTCCTGTTTTTTCAAAAGTGCCTCGCCTTTGAGTTCGTCGGCAATGAGCAGCTGCGGAAGCAATAATTTCAATTCGGAATCTTTGTAAACATGCAGCGAAGGGCAAATGAGTGCTATTTCAGACGGATTTGCATTCAGCGTTTTTGAATACTCTTTTATTTTCTGGAACAATGCGATGTAATATTTCATAATCTTAGAATTAAAAGAAAAGTCCAGATGGCTGGCTGTGCATCCGGACTTTCAAATGACTAGTTTACTTCAACCCAATCTTCAGGTTTGATAGATGGAAGCGGATTTGGTGCCAAGTCGATCAGGCTGCATTTCCGTCCGAGCAATAAGATACCCGAAGATTTCTCTCCTTGCTTGGTTCGTTCGCTTGTAGACTGAACGGAAGAGTTGTCATAACTGTATGTTCCGCCAATCGAGAATGGGCCGAAGAAAACGCCGCCACCGGTTTTCACGTGGTCTTCTACCCTTTTATAGGAATCGCTTCCTTTTCTAAAACCGATCGACAAATCAGACAGCAGGTAGAATTCAGTGGTTATGGCAGGCAATAAGCCGCCGCCGTTTCCGTCGCTTACCATTTGGTTGTTTGTGATGTCCTGGCCGGTTTGCGAATATTTCCAAAACCTGGATTTGATGAAAGTGGTACCCAGCCAAGGCCTTGACACAAAGCATTTGGTAACCCTAAAACTCATCTGGAAATCTTCGAAGTTGTAAGTATTGTCTATGCGCTGGTGCGTTCCCGTGCCCGATGCGCCGCCAATTCCAAAAAACGAAGCTCCGGCAGACCAGCCGTGTTTGGTATTTTTACTTGCGTTCTCATATTTGGATTTTGAAAAATCGAACGTTTGCCAGTCGAGTTTGTTTTTAAGGATGGTTCCCGGAATAGGCGCGCTGTAGTAATAAGTATTCATGCCGCCGAGGCCGGTTCTTTTTGCTGCAAGAAATTCAGATTCGTATCTTTTCTTTACGGTAATGAAATTGCTGCTTTCGATCTCGTCTACATAGTTCATGATTTTTTCGATAGCACCTTTGTATCCTAAGGTTTCCCATCTTTTGAGTGCGTCATCGCGGCGTTTGATGTAGTTTTTCCCCGAGATCGACATTTCTGCCATGGCATCGGCATCCTGGTTGTCTACGCGGATCTTCAATTCTGCGAGTTTGTCGTCTGCTTCATAAAACAACGCCTCATACTCGAGGTATTTGATGTATTTTGCGGAAGGGAATGCCGTGTAAAAGTATTTTGGGTTGTCATCCGGATGCTCCGGCGCAGCATCATCAAAATCCGGGTTTTTAAGTTTTTTGACCACCGACAGCTGTTTTCTCAATTGCTCGAGTTTCTTTTCTACTTTCGGGTCGATCTTAGAATTCTTTACCACCGAAAAATCAAGGATGTCGCTGTAAACATTAGAAACGGTATGATCCGGATGCGGATTGAATATCGTAAACTTACGGCTGCCGTCGGCATCTTTTTCAGGGACCAGGCTTGGGATCATTTCAGCCAGGCGCGCAAATTCCTCTGCATGGGCGTAAGCCGAATATTTTTTCTCGCCTCTTAATTCGGTATACTGTTCATCGGTCATGCCTTCTATTTTTGGCGCATTTCCGGTAAAGCCTTTATAGGCATAGTCGAAAGCGGTCGGGTCGATCACTGTTGCGATTGGTTCCCAGGCAATAAAATTGTTTGGTCCTAACATTTTTGGATCGCCTCCGTTTGTGAGCTTTTTAAAAACGTCCCCCAAGATGACGTTCATAAAATCAGTTTCTTCTGGCATTGGTGTCATGTATTCTAAATTTAAAATTTTTCTTACTCTATTCAGGCTTTTCAGATTCGACCTTGATACCGTTAGTATTGCAACTGCATCGCGAGGTAAAATTGATTAAATAAAAATTCCTGAGGTAGCGCACATTTACCCTTTTTTGCCTCTCGTTTCCCGGTAAAAAAACAGGGAAAAATCCCCTTCCCTAAAGCCCTGCAATTTCAAGGCTTATGCTGTTTGTAAACAAAGGTTATTGATCGAATGAATCTGATCTGTAAAAAATAAAATGCATAAAAAAGCCCTGTATTTCTACAAGGCTTTTAAATTATTGATGTCATTATTTTTTGATAAACCTAGAATTGGAAGTGCCTTGATCCGAATTGATTTTGATAAAGTAATTTCCGGTTTTCAAAGCCGAAACATTAATGGTTTTGGATTGCTGAAAATTGGTATTGACCAAAACCAACTGTCCCAAAACATTATAAATGCTTACCGATGAAATGACCGTTTGCTTTTTAGGTTGGATGTTCAAAACGTCGCCTGCCGGATTGGGATACAAAGTGAAGTAATCTTCAAATTCAAAATCGGAAAGCGCTAAAGCGGCAATGGTGGTCGTTGCCGTATTGGTCACGATCGGGAAATTGTAATCGAAGTAGATGCTGGCCGAATTGCTGAAGGAATTTCCAACGACCAGGTTCGGGTTGGTTTTGATTTTAAACACGACATAACCGCCATTGTTGGTGTCATCAAATGGCAGGTTGATGTTTTCGAAGGTAAATTCGACTGTATTTCCGTCTGAAATTTTGGTCACAAACGGATGGCTTCCATCAATCGGAACTAAAGAACCGATGTCAAATTTTTCCGTATCGATGAAATCTTTTACAACAACCTTTCTGGCTTGCGCAGTACCTGTGTTTTCAAAACGGATCATGTAGTGCACGTAATCTCCAATCTTATCGGGCGATACCATCGTGCCCTCGAGGCAGGTTTTGTCGTTGGGATCATAAGAATCTACAACCGTTTGATTCAGCGTAAAAGCATTATCAAGAGGCGTTTCATCCTGACTGACTGGACCATTTGCCGTAACACTCAACACATCGCCGCTAAATACAGGACTCCATTGTGATGGACCATTGATGTCTAATATAACATCAATAGCGCTTTCATTATAAAGATTCAAATTTGAAATTAAAAAAGAAAGATTGCCGGCGGTATTCGTTATTGGCATTTGAGAAGCCCAGCTAAAGCTTGCCTGTTGCAAATTGAAACTAAAACCTACCTCGCTTGAAATGACTTGATTTCCTTTATTTTTTACAAGTATTTTAAAATGACAGCTCGTCCCGGGGCGAGGCTGTTCTAACGCCAACACGACTACTTCAATATCGGGATGGAATCCGAGCGGAGCAATACAAAAATGCTGTATTAGCGGACTTTCTTGAAAAGGAAAATTAACGGAAACACTAACGGGATCAGATTGAAAATAAGTTGGGTTTTCAAGTACCGGCTGTACCGAGTGTGTGCCGGTTGTCAATGGAATAAAGTATTCATTATTTTGAATTCCGGAAAGAGAAACACGGGTCGGGAGAAAAATAAAATTACCATCAACGTTGAATTTCACCGTGTTTGCAAATGCGTCCTGACTGTCGCAGCCGTTGTTATTGCCATCGCTTGTCAGATTTCCGTGCAAAATATAATAAGTGCCGCCTGGTGTAAATGTACACGATGAATCCACTGTAATGCTACTTCCGGCAGCAGCCTGAACCGAGGCAATTTCTGATTCGTCTGCACAAATATACAACAGGTTTGGCGCTGGATAAACAGTCGTATTTTGCACACTTCCATTTTTCATGTATACTGTTTGCAAAGCAGGACTATTGCCGAATTTAAAATCAGCCAGGTTTTGTAAATTAGACACATTAACGGTTGTCAGCGGATTGGCATGGCAGTAAAATTTCGTCAGATTGTAATTGGCAGACACATCAATCGAAGTCAATTGGTTGCCTGCTACAAGAAGCCAACCCAACTCAAGATTATGGGCAACATCCAAAGAAGTAAGCGCATTGCCGCGCAGGTCCAATTGATACAAATGGCTAAGGTTGCTGACATTGATAGCAGCAATTTGATTCGGCCAGCATTGCAGTGATCTAAGGTTGGTCAAAGCATCGACTTGCAGTGCAGTAAGTCGATTGCCACCCACGTGAAGCTTTGTCAAATGGGAAAGATAATTTACATTGACATCCGTAAGATCGTTGTCTGAAAGATCCAGCTCGGTAAGATTGACATTGGAATTAAAGTCAATATTTGAAATATGGTTTAAACCTGCCCATAGTTTTTCAAGCTGTGGGACATCTGCTAAAAAATCAAGAGATGCGAGTGCGTTGTTGGTACAAGTTAAGGAAGTGAGCAAGGAACAGTTGTATAAATTAAGCGTGGTGATCTGGTTTCCCCAACAATTCAATGTTGTTAGATTGTTTAAACCGGATAGATTTAGAAAAGCAAGTGCATTATGGCCGCAGTCTAACGTTTGCAAACCTGCAAATGCGCTGATTCCGGTTAAGTCAGATATATTGGAATAGGATACATCCAAATCGGTCAGGTTTTCGATCTCTGAAACCTGGATATCAGAGTCATTGTTTGCATCCAGGCCCAATTCGATTAGCTTCGCCTTAAAATTAGCATCGGGAATATTAACAGTTTGCGCGTTCCCAAAGTAAAAGCAAAATCCAAAAATCAGAATATAAAATTTTTCCATAATGGCAGCATTTTAAGTAAACATATACAAATAATCTATTAAATCAAATAAAAAAGCCCCGTATTGACACGAGGCTTTTATAAATGAAATTTGATTTTATTTTTTGATAAACTTCGCATTCGAAGTTCCTTTGCCTGAATTGACCCTGATGAAATAATTCCCGGTTTTCAATGCCGAAACATCGATACTTCCACCCTTCCCAAAATTGGTATTGACCAAAACCAACTGTCCCAAAACATTATAAATACTGACCGATGAAATGGCCGTTTGTTTTTTTGGTTGGATGTTCAAAACTTCGCCTGCCGGATTTGGATACAATGTAAAATAATCTGCAAATTCAAAATCGGAAACTGCCAAAGCTGCAATGGTTGTCGTTGCCGTATTGGTCACAACCGGGAAATTGTAATCGAAATAAATGCTTGCCGCATTGCTAAATGAGTCGCCCACTACAAGTTCCGGTTTGGTTTTAATTTTAAATGCGATGTAGCCGTCGTTGTTGGCGTCGTCAAATGGCAGGTTGATATTTTCGAATATAAATTCAACCTTGTTGCCATTAATTTTTGTGTAGAAAGAGGTGCTTCCGTTAAGAGGAATTAATGTAGTGAGGTCAAATTTAGAAGTGTCGATCATATCCTTGACCACAATATTTTGAGCGTTTGCAGTTCCTGAATTTTCAAAATGGATCACGTAATGAATGTATTTACCGGCCATATTCGGCGTAACGGTTTCGCCTTCCAGGCAGACTTTAGCATTTGGATCCAAAGCATTAACCACCGTTTGGTTTATTTCAGAATGGTTATCCGTAACAACTTCATCGTTCGTCAAAGGAGTAATGTCTGAACCAAAAACCAAATGATCACCACCATTCACAGGCGGGACTTGCTGCGGCGTATTTGTGTTTATCGTAAGCTCAATTACACGGGTTTCAAAAGGCTGTAAGTTGGAATAATTCCAAAATTTTACGTTAGGTGCGGCGTTTGAGAATCCGGGAGCGGCAAAGATAAAATCTGATGTCAGTTCGTCATAGCTGAAGCTCACTGTACCAGATTCAGGGTGCGTGCCTTTGTTGGTGTAGATAATTTCATAATTGGCGTCAAATCCTGGCCGCAAAGCAGTCTTTGGAACTAAGGTTGTTTCTACATCGTGGTGTATGCCATTTGATGTAACGCAAAAATTGTTTGTTGCAGGGCTTGCATCGGCTGGGAAATTAACCGTCGCTGCAGACGGAAAAACCGTAAAATATGTTGGATTTTCGAGTATTGGAACTGCTGTAGTGATTCCGGCAGCTACAGGAATCGAGTAGTTTCCCGAAGCAGGTGCGATAAAAGTACCCTGAGTAGCTGAATTGCTTAACGAAAATTTCATGTTGGCGTACACCGGATCTGAAGCATCACAACCGTTGCCATTTGTGTCGTATTTATTGGATCCTGCAATAATATAATAAATCCCTCCGGGCGAAAATGAGCAATAAGAAGTTAATACCGGAACCGGAAAGTTGTCGCTGTTGATATAATAATTCTGTAAAATATCGATTTCATAATCATCAAGGCAAATTGCCTCAAGCATTGGCAAATGAAAGAGGGTATAGATTGATCCGGCCAAACCAAAACCCCAGTGTGCTGATGAATCGTACCCATTGCGCAGATTGATATAGGTCAGGTTCGGGTTCTCTCCGACATCAGTTTGAATGGCTTTGGTATGACTAAAATCCAGCGAAGTAAATAGATTGCTCGACCCGTGGAATGAAATTAAATTTGGGACGTTGTCAAAATTGATTGCAGTAAGCAAATTTCCTGTGCAATTGATAGTTATTATTGCGTTCATTCCTGCAAGGTCGATATCTGAAACCTGGTTAAAATGAAAGTCCAAGTAAATCAGGTTCGTGAAGTTATTAATGCCGGCCAAAGAGGTCAGCAATTTGGAAGAAACATTAAGCCTGATTACAGCCAGCGCTTCGGAAAGATCAATTTCATTGTTGTCGTTGGTATCGACGTCCGATTCGTATACACCGTCATTGTTGAGATCAGCGCACAACGCCGTCACCAGGACATTTTTAAAAACAGGATCTGGAATATCGATGATCTGGGCATTCATGTACAACGGAACCAAAGTAAGCGCTAAGGCGTAAAGTTTTTTCATAAATAATAATTTTTGTAAATATATGTAAGGCAAAGTAATTCTTAAAATTTTCTTAATAAAAAAAGCTTTACATTTCTGTAAGGCTTAAAAAACATTATTCCTTATTTCTTGATGAATTTTGCATTTGTAGTTCCTTGATCAGAATTAATTTTGATGAAATAATTCCCGGTTTTCAAACCCGAAACATCTATGGTTTTGGAATATTGAAAATTGGTGTTCACCAAAACCAATTGCCCTAAAGCATTGTAAATGCTTACCGATGAAACGGCCGTTTGCTTTTTAGGTTGAATGTTCAAAACGTCGCCTGCCGGATTTGGATACAATGTAAAATAATCTGCAAATTCAAAATCGGAAAGCGCTAAAAATGACAAAGTTGTCGTCGCCGTATTTGTGATAACGGGAAAATTGTAATCAAAATAAATGCTGGCGGAATTGCTAAATGAGTCGCCAGCCACAAGCTCCGGTCTTGTTTTGATCTTAAACAATACATAACCGTCATTGTTTGCATCGTTAAACGGAAGATTGATATTTTGAAAAATAAATTCTACTTTTTTATCTTCTGAAATTTTCGTTTTAACCGCGTGGCTGCTGCTTAAAGTAACAAGTGATGAAACATCAAATTTAGTGGTGTCAATCAGATCTTTTACAACAACATGTTGCGCATTTGCAGTTCCTGTGTTTTCGAAACGTATTTTATAATGCACGTATTTTCCTGCCATATTTGGATTCACTTTCATTCCTTCAAGGCATGTTTTATCGTTTGGATCCATCGCGTTTAAAGCCGTTTGATTCAATGTAAATGCATTGTCGTCCGGTGTTTCATCGGTTCCTACGAACAGCAAATTAGCAGTCAGTGCCAGTTGGTCGCCATCATTTACGGCAGGTATTTCTGTTGGAGTATGAACATTCAACCTGATGTTTGCTTCTCTGGTTTCAAATGGCAAAAGACCTGTAAAACTCCAATTTGCAATATGATTTGTTACAGCCGCTATCGGATTTGCAGAAACAAATTCGGTCGTTTCAGGAAAAGTAAAACCGAGTGTTCCGGACAAAGTGGTTGTTCCTTTATTCCTGTAAATAACCCTATAATCTGCATCAAATCCCGGCTTGGCAATTCCCAATGGCAAAATTATAACTTCCAGATCATCATGTGCTCCTACTCCCGTAATGCAGAAATTTTGTAACGCCGGGCTGGCATCAGCCGGGAACGTTACAATTGCACTTGTTGGCGAAGCAGAGAACCAGGATGGATTCTCAAATACCGGCGTAATGACATGACTGCCTTCGAGCACCGTATTGGTATAAAAACCATTCTCATCAGCGGTAAAACTTCCTATTGTCGCATTATTAGAAATGGTAAACTTCGCTCCTTTTATTTTTAAGTCAGACGGGTCGCATCCATTATTTTCACTGTCGAAAGTTGCACCGCCGTTTATTGTATAAAAACTTCCGCCCGGGTTGAAAGTGCAATAGGTGTTTACAGTGGTATAATTTTCTAATGCGTCTATGATTTCCTGTACTGCCGCAACTTCCATCTCATCTGCACAGATGTATCGGATCGAGGGCAAAATATAAAAGGCCCCGGTAGTATCGTCGTACCCATTTTTGATATTCAATCCGATCAAAGGATTGTTTGAGTAAGAGATATTTGGGGCAACTAATTGCGACAGGTCAAGATAAGTAAGCTGGTTTCTGCTAAAATTTACACCCGTGGCCGTTCCCGAAATCTGTACATCTGTGAGGTTGTTATCCGCAGCCCAAATTTCGCCCGCATGATTCGAATCGACAGCAAGTGAAGTCAAATGATTGTTGCTGCAATCCAAATAAGTCATGCTGTGATTCGAAAGGTTGAGGCTTGTTAAATTATTCCGCGGACAATCGAGCCAGACTACGTTGCTTCCTGAAATATCCAATGTTGTCAAAAGCGGATTGTAACTCAACGTCAAAGATTCCAATTGCGGAAATAACTGAAAACTTGCAGTCGTTAAGCTTGTTTGCGTCACCGAAAGCCTTCTTAAATTTGAAAAATATTCAAGTCCACTAATGCTTGCGATGTTAACTCCTCCTAGAAATAACGCTTTAATTTGCGAAGCTTCCTCGATTGAGATTTCGCCATCGGCATTTGTATCAATGGTAATATATGCGCCATTTTCAGACATTGCTATGCTATAAATATTTGCTGACAACAATTGGGCTTTTAAAAATGGATCAGAAAAATTAATCTGTGCGTTGACGATACCTGTCAAGAAAAGCAGTAATGCAAGAGTATAGTTCTTTGTCATAAATACGGATTTAATGGTGAAAACCATCCAAATATAGACAATTTTACACAGCGATCTTGTGTGATTTAGAATTTGACGGTTTTGACTGAGGATTCGAAAGAAATGGCAGTTTGCTGTTTTCGAAAATAATGGCTAAAGCGTATAGTTTTTCATCGTAAGAAAAATGTTTGTCGTTTCAAATAGACACAGGCCGGCACATATTTCAAAATAAAAAAATGCCGGAACGTTTTAATTTACAAGATAAAGGGTTTTTATTTTTGGTACACTGTCATGAGATCCAAATGCAAATGGGGACACGGATCCGCGTGAAGGATGGAAGCGGCATCCTTTTGCGGCGCAGCGCAGCGGAGCCGTAAAAGATGTAGCGGACAGCCTGACCCGCAGGGACACGCCCAAATTTTTTAAACAAAAAAAGCCCCGTATCACTACGAGGCTTTCTTTTTATAAAGAACGAAAAATTATTTTTGCTTTTTTTCCATTTTGGCTTTCAAACCGGCAAGAATGTCATTGTTGTCTCCTAAAGTCGCAGCTATTGTGTTTGTAGTTGATGACGATGAATTGTCATTGTTGTTTCTCCCCTTTTTCTCTTCTTCTTCACGGAAGATTGCAGTGTGGGAAGCCACTACTCTTTTGAATTCTTTGTTGAATTTGATCTCTTTGCAAACGATGCAATTTGAAAAAAATATATTTCAAACAAAGCTATCGATCAAAAACTTGCACCGCCATTCATGAGTAGGTGTTCGCCGGTTATGAACGAGGCGTTATCGCTGGCCAAAAATTCTGCTACATTAGCCACATCTTCTGCAAGACCGAGGCGTCCGAGTGGTGTTGCATCGATCAAGGATTTTTTATACGGATCGGTGTCGGGCATATCTGTAAAAATTCCCGACTTATCTATTGGACCCGGAATAATGGAGTTTACGGTAACCTTCCTGTGTGCAATCTCTTTTGAGAGCACCTCGACAAAATATTTTGCAGGTGTTTTACTACCGCCATAACCCGATTCTCCTGGCTGTGGGCGAACCGTCGTACTGGATGAGATGTTGATAATCCTGCCGCCGTCTGAAATATGCTTTGCCGCTTGCTGCATCACAAAAAAAGTACCTTTTGCGTTGATGATAAACAACCTGTCAAAATCGGCTTCCGTATAATCGATGAGATTGACGTTGACCAACTCTATACCGGCATTGGCAACAACAATATCAATTTTGCCGAAAGCAGTTAAAGCCTGCGAAAACATATTTTCAATGTCTGCGATTTTTGAGGCATCGCCTTGTACGCAAATGGCTTTTACACCCTTTGCCAGGCAAGCTGCCATGACTTCATCTGCAGGGCCTTTATCTTTTGAATAGTTAATGACAATATTTGCGCCCAGTGAAGCATATCTTAAAGCTATGGCACGACCAAGTCCTTTGGAAGAACCTGTTATTAAGGCTACCTTATTTTGTAAAATCATCTTTGTTTTTTTTAAATAATAAGAAAAGCCGGAATCTTATGGAAACCGGCCGGTACTATTTCATTATCTTGTAGTATAACCACCATTTGAGAAGATGGTTTGTCCTGTAATCCACCATCCATCAGTGACCAGGAAGGTGATTAGTGGAACGATATCTTCGGGATCTGTTAAGCCTGTTTTACTGAATGCGCTTAATGCTGCCGCAGATTTATTATAAGCCGCAGAACCATCGGTTTCCTGGCCGTAAAAGAAAGGCGTTTCCATTGGGCCAGGGCCAACTGCTGTAACCGAAATTCCCCTAGAACCAAATTCTTTTGAAGCCGCGCGCGTAAAATGCTCAATTGGGGCTTTACTTCCCGGATAAATTGCGTAGTCATTCGTGTAAGCCGCTAACAACGAGCTTACCAGCGTGCAAATTTTACCATTGTCAGCTAATTTTTTTCCGGCCTCTTGCAGAAAAAAGAAAGCCGCTTTCGAATTTACCGCAAAGATTGTATCGTAATCTTCTTCAGTAACGTTAACGATTGGTTTTTTAATAACCATACCCGTAGTATTTACTGCAATATCTACTTTACCGTATTTTTCAATTGCAGCGTCAAACAATTTTGTATTGTTTTCTACAACAGTTAAATCTCCTTGTATGGCAAAAGCTTCACCACCGGCAGCAATAATGTCTGCCACGGTTTTATCGGCATCTGCCTTGGTGCCATCGCTATTGAAATGAACCACTACTTTAGCACCTTTGCTTGCAAAATCTAAAGAGATTAACCTTCCTAAATTTTTAGCACCACCGCCTACGATGGCCACTTTTCCGTTTAAATCGTTTCTTGACATCTTATTAATGAGTTTAAGTGAGATGTAAATATAAAAAGAACTGAATGAATATTCAGTCAGTATATTGTAAAAAAAAGCTAAACTTTAATAGAATCCCAAGACATTTGTAAAAATTGCTGAATGGTTTCGTCAGTGAAAGCAATTTTTTCGTCTTTTGCCCAAAGAATCCAACCGTTGATCGTACTGAATGTAAACAATCTGAGATGACGGGCTTTGAACGGCTTGAATAATTTTAGTTTTAAACCTTCTTCGTACAATTGGTCAAAAACCAAAAATCTTTCCATTGCAATATCATTAATTTCCTGGGTTAAGATGTTTGAAGAGGCAAATTGATAAGAAAAAGAAAACTCGGTGGAATGTTCTATAAAATAACGCGCCACTTTTTCCCAAAGGACGAAATATTGCTCGCGAACGGTTAAATTTTCTGCTGAATAATTATTGAAGATATAATCGGCTTCGTGTATTTTCTGCCAAATCCAGATTTGTTGCACCAAATCCTCCTTGTCCTTGAAATGCTTGTAAAAAGTACCAATTCCGACCTTTGCCTCGGCTGCAATTTCAGCAATCGTAATGGCATGCAACCCTTTTAAAACAAGGATTTTCATGGCTGCGGAAAGGATATTCTCTTTTTTATTATTAATCATTTAGTGGTCGAAAAATTATTTATCAAAGATAGGATTGTTTTTACAAAATTAATGAGAGGAATGGCATTGCATACTGTTAAAGATTCATTACTATCAAATTTATATTTTTTTACGCCAAAGCTTTTCAGAAATCGCATGTCAAAATTATGCCTAAAAAAAAGCCCCGTATTTCTACGAGGCTTTCTTTTATAAAGAACGAAAAATTATTTTTTCTCGTTTTTCTCCATTTTGGCTTTCAAACCGGCAAGAATATCATTGTTGTCTCCTAAAGTTGCAGCTGGTGCATTTGTAGTCGATGACGATGAATTGTTGTCATTGTTATTGTTTCTCACATTTTTCTCTTCTTCTTCACGGAAGATTGCAGTGTGGGAAGCCACTACTCTTTTAAATTCTTTGTTGAATTCGATTACTTTGAATTCAGCGCTTTCGCCTTTTTTCAATTTCTTTCCGTCTTCTTTTTCAAGGTGACGTGTTGGAATGAAAGCAACGATATCGTCTCCGAATTCTACCGTAGCACCTTTGTCAACGATTTCAGAAATCTCTCCTGTGTGAACAGTTCCTACAGCGAAAGAATCTTCATACTGATCCCAAGGATTAGCAGTAGTTTGTTTGTGGCCTAAAGACAATTTGCGTCCTTCAACATCCAATTCCAATACGACAACGTCAAGTTTTTCACCTACGTTTACGAATTCAGACGGGTGTTTGATTTTCTTAGTCCAAGACAAGTCAGAGATGTAGATCAAACCGTCGATTCCTTCTTCCAATTCTACGAAAATTCCGAAGTTGGTAAAGTTGCGAACGATTCCTGTGTGTTTAGAACCTACAGGATATTTAGACGTGATGTCTGTCCATGGATCTTGTGACAATTGTTTGATGCCCAAAGACATTTTACGGTCTTCACGGTCTAAAGTAAGGATCACTGCTTCAACAGTATCGCCTACTTTTACGAAATCCTGAGCCGAACGCAAGTGCGTAGACCAAGACATTTCAGAAACGTGGATCAAACCTTCAACACCTTCAGCCACTTCGATAAATGCACCGTAATCAGCGATTACCACTACTTTACCTTTTACTTTGTCACCAACTTTAAGATCAGCGTTCAAAGCATCCCATGGGTGTGCGTTCAATTGTTTCAAACCAAGTTGGATTCTTGTTTTCTCGTCATCGAAATCAAGGATTACCACATTTAATTTTTGGTCTAATTCAAGAACTTCACTTGGGTGGTTGATTCTTGACCAAGAAAGATCCGTGATGTGGATCAATCCGTCAACACCTCCAAGGTCAATAAATACTCCATAAGAAGTGATGTTTTTCACAACACCTTCGAGTACTTGTCCTTTTTGCAATTGTCCGATGATCTCTTTTTTCTGTACTTCAATATCCGCTTCGATAAGCGCTTTGTGGGAAACAACAACGTTTTTAAATTCGTGGTTAATTTTCACAACTTTGAATTCCATCATTTTGTTTACGTAAACATCGTAGTCACGGATAGGCTTCACATCGATTTGTGAACCTGGCAAGAACGCTTCAATTCCGAAAACGTCCACGATCATACCGCCTTTAGTTCTGCATTTTACAAAACCATTAACGATTTCACCTGTTTCGTTAGCAGAAATAACGCGATCCCATGATTTGATCGTACGTGCTTTTCTGTGAGAAAGAACCAATTGACCTGTTTTGTCCTCGCGAACGTCAATCAATACTTCTACTTTGTCCCCTACTTTCAAGTTTGGGTTGTAACGGAATTCATTCAAAGAAATAACCCCTTCAGACTTCGCGTTGATGTCAACGATCACGTCTCTTTCGGTAATTCTAACAACAGTTCCTTCTACAACTTCTTCCTGGTCAGTAGCGATGAAGGTTTTTGAAACCAATTCTTCGAATTCTTTCAAATTGCTTTCGTCAACGGCGTCAATTCCTTCTTGGAAGTTGTGCCAGTTGAAATTGTTCAAAAACTCTTCTTGTGATTTTAATAATTCAGACATATGTTCTGATAAAAATTTGTATTCTGCTTCAATTGAATTTCTTTCGCGGATACGAAACAGAAGTCGTTTACGTTATAATGGTTTGATACCTAATGGAAATGCTTCTCCGCCAAAAGGTGCGCAAAAGTAATACATATTTTTCGAATATTAAAACTTTTACCGATGTTATCGCGTAAGTTATAGATATTTAACACCCAATTCAGATTTTTTCTATATATTTCGACCCTCAAATCTAAATACCACCTGATTGACAATCTTTTTTAAAATAGAAAGTTTGCACTTTGTCGTCCGCAATGTTTATTCAAAACGTGCGCTGCTGCTGCTATTTCTTTTTTTTCATGCCGCTTTTGCCCAGGCCCAGTTTTCCCTTACGGTTACAAAAGCAGACGAAACCTGTTCTGCAAATGGTACTTTAACAATGACCACGCAAAATGCCAATCCGGGCGCGACGATCACTTACACGGTATATCCTGTTCCCGGCGTCAACCCGATCGCCGTTTTAACTGTAGGATTTCTTGACAGGCTTACCAGCGGCACTTACCGTGTTGTAGCCACACAGAGCAACAACAACGCATCGGCTACACAAACCGTTACAATAGACAAACTCATTACACCGCTGGCATATACAATTTCAGGTACTAATATTACCTGTGGCAATCTGGGCACCATGACCGTTGACGTATTTTCAGGAACCGGCGCTTTTTATGAAATCATTTCAGGGCCGGTAATCGTTGCCAGACAAACCTCGCCAACATTTACAGGGTTGCAACCCGGAATATATCAAGTTCGGGTTACCGATAGTTGCGGACAAGGCGTCGTGATGACTTATACCTTATTTACCGTCACACCGCTCATCAAGATTGCCCCGGTTGTATTTCCTGCTGAAGAACTTCCCAGCTGCAATTCAATCATCGTTTCAAATACATTGACTCCCAAGCCAAGTACGCTGCTGACGTATCCGATGACCCTTGTATATGATATTTTCCCCATTGGTGGCGGAACGCCTTTATCGATTACAAAAATACTTACAAGCGGCGATGCGACGGAAAATGAAGTATTAACTGAAATTCCGTTTCACTACGACCAACTTTACTCTTATAAGTTGACCGTTACCGACAATTGCGGCAATCCCTTTTTCAGGAACAATATCGTCAATCAGAAAATCAATATTAATTTGACAGGATCGCCGGGAGCATGCGGAACTTATTTTCTAACTGTTTCCTCATCAAACTATAAAGGGCCGTACGAGCTCAATTTCCTGACTGCCCCGGCAGGTTTCACGCCTCCTGCAGCAGGTACGAATTATACAATACCTGTAACGGCTTTTGGAGATGCGGCAACTCCGGTTCCTTTTGGAAATTACACAGTAGAAATCAAAGATTCATGCGGCCGGACCGAAACGGCGTCAACCACATTGATCCCGCCAACCCGCACGCCAACAGTCACCATCGTGCCTTATCTCGGATGCATGTCCGATAAGAGCAAAATAACCATCACGGCAGACGGGCGAATCATTTCCGCACAATTGTTAATCGCACCGGCAAACCCATCGCTCCCGCAAAACATTTCATCAATGATCATCGGCGGCGCACTCGTAATGAATACACTTCCCGAAGGGCATTATGAGCTGACCATAACTGATGAATGCGGGACAACTTTTCCTGTTGTTTTCGAGGTGCCACCATTAGATACGAAAGTCGACATCTACGAAATGGTCACTTGTGAAGCGGGAAAAGGCTCCCTGCAGATTAAAGGCCAGGACACGCCTTTAATTTCGGTGACGCTTACCGCAGCCCCTGCCGCCTACAGAGGCAATCATCATGAAGATTTATCGAGGTTCATCAATGCTGCCGATCCAAAAATATTTTCATTAAACGGGCTGCCTCCCGGAAATTACAGTTTTGATGTCATCAATAGCTGCAATGTCTTGCATCAGAAATCTATTGTAGTTACGGCATTTGCATTAACATCGAATACGTATAGCGTGGTGCAGCACTGCGGTTCATTCGACCTTACTTTTTCAAATGTAGACAATGTCATCAGCAAGGCTTACTTTCTTCAGAAGTTAAACCCGGCCACCAATACCTGGGGACATCCCGAAACCAATGTACCATATCCCGAAGGCACCACGCCAAACAATATTAACTCCTATCGGTTGTTAAACAATACGACCAATTACAACATTGGTTACAACGGAAATTTCAGGATTGTCAAGTATTTCACAAGTTATGAGAACGGCAATGTTGGCCTTACGCATTTGTGCATCGAAGTCATTCAGACTTTTAGCTTTTTTGGCGCGCTAGAAATTCTCAGCATTGATAAAACAACCTGTAACGGCCTGAATTCTGATGTAACGATCAGCGCTGTTGGTTTTGCGCCACTTCGTTATGAAATCGTATCGAAAAATGGCCTGCCGTTTTCGGTGCCTAATGGCAACAACCCCTTATTTACAAATCTCGAATCCGGCGTATATCAGTTTAAAGTGTATGACATTTGCAACAATTTTTCTACTAGGGATGCCGACGTGGGCCTGCTCCCTTCTATTTTAAGCACCATACACACACCTGGAAATATGGTTCGTTGTGAAAACGCAGACAACACCAGTAAAGGGGATTTTAATTTAATCAGCCAGAATGCTGCAATCCTCGGAAGGCTTGACCCGTTGGTGTACAACATCACCTACCACAGTTCGCCCGGAGATGCGACGACCGACATCAATCCGCTGCCTGATAATTTCACCTCAGAAAGCACCACCATTTATGCCCGGGTAGAATACAACAACCGCAGCGATTGTTACGGCATCGTTTCATTCGACCTCATCGTTAACGAAATGGCCGAATTGCAGATGTCACAAACGTTCTACATTTGCCCAAATGATACTGTAACGCTGTCTGCCGATCCCGGTTACGCGCATTACCTTTGGTCGACAGGCGCTGTAGATGTGACCGATATCGCGATCTCAAGTTCCGGGTTGTACACGCTGCTTGTAACCGAAATCCAAAACGGCGTGAGCTGCAATACCCTTTTTAATATCGACGTGATCCTTTCGGAAATTGCAACCGTAAAAAGTGTAGAGATCAGCGATTGGACAGACGATCAAAACACCATTATAGTGATCATCAACCAATCTGATACATCGAATTACAGTTACTCCCTTGATAATGAACATTTCCAATCGAGTAATGTTTTCACAGGGCTCAGGCCCGGAACTTATCACGTATACATCAAAGACTTTAACGGTTGTCCGAGCGAAGTTTTTGAAGTGTCCTTACTCAATTATCCAAGGTTTTTGACCCCTAATAACGATGGCTACAATGATTTATGGAAGATTGAAAACATCGAGGCTGAGCCACATCTCGAAGCATCTATTTTTGACCGTTACGGAAAGCTGCTCAAAGTTTTGCATGCCAATGATGCCGGTTGGGATGGTAAACTCAATGGCCGCGATCTTCCAGCCGATGACTACTGGTTTGTCGTGACCCGCGAAAACGGCAAGGTGTTCAAAGGGCATTTTGCAATGAAGCGATAATAAAAAAGCCATCAATTACTGATGGCTTTTTTATTGAATCTTTTTATTTAATGTGTGATCGCAGCTACATCTTTGGGATCATGCTTGTGTTTGAACAGCACTGCAAACGCAATCGCAATAACCAGTGCATAACCCGCGAATGCCAGCCAGATGTTGTGCCAGTCCCGGACATTATCACCGTGCGTAAAATATTTATCGATGACAATTCCGCTGATCCTGCCACCGAAATAAGCGCCAAATCCGTTAGACATCATCATGAACAATCCCTGTGCGCTGGAGCGGATTTTCGAATCAGTCGTCGTTTCTACAAACAACGATCCCGAAATATTAAAGAAATCGAATGCCATTCCGTAAACGACACAGGATAGGATGATCATCCAAAGCCCGTCTGCCGGATTTCCGTAAGCAAACAACCCAAAACGCAGTACCCAGGCCAGCATACTGATCAGCATCACCTGCTTGATCCCGAAACGCTTTAAGAAAAACGGAATCGCAAGAATGAACAAGGTTTCAGAAATCTGAGAAATCGACATGATGATCGTCGAATATTTCACTACGAATGAATTTGCATATTCAGGTACTTTAGCGAATTCCGATAAATAGGTATCGCCATACATGTTCGTCAATTGCAAGGCACCTCCAAGGAACATCGAAAAGATAAAGAACAACGCCATTTTGTATTGCCCGAACAATTTGAAGGCATCCAAACCTAATTTTTTAAACAACGATGCATCTTCTGCGATGAGTTTCTGCGGCGGGCATTTCGGTAAGGTAAAAGAGTAAATTCCGAGTACGAATGCCGCAAAAGCTGCAATGTAAAACATATTTGCCGACGCTTTATTTCCGGATAAGTTCGTGATCCACATTGCCACAATGAATCCAACCGTTCCCCAAACGCGAATTGGGGGAAATACTTTCACGACATCAAAATCCCGGCTTTTCAAAATGCTGTAAGCCACCGAATTTGATAAAGAGATTGTTGGCATGTAACAAATCATCGCCGCAAATATGACATAATAAAAAGTCTGCGGATCAGAAACCTGCGGCAGATACACCAAAGCCACTCCGCCAAGGATGTGAAGGATTCCGTATAATTTTTCAGCGTTTAAAAACTTGTCTGCGATGATCCCGGTGAGTGCCGGCATGAAAATGGAAGAAAGCCCGAGCGTCCCGAAAATAGCTCCAAACTCGGCACCGCTCCATTGTTTGGTCCCGAACCAGTAATTCCCAACGGTAATCAGCCACGCGCCCCAAACGAAAAACTGCAGGAAGCTCATTAAAATCAATCTGAATTTTATGCTCATAATATTTGTTTTGGTGTTTGAAAAATAACAGCCCGTAAAACTAATATTAAATATGAGATAAACAAAAATTTACAACGTTTTAGCAACGTTGTTTACCAATGCCAAGACCTGTTCGAATTGCTGGTCGCGTGTAAGATGCGAATTGTCGATTTCTATAGCATTTTCAGCTTTGCGCAAAGGCGAATCGTCGCGGTGCGTGTCGATGTAATCGCGTTCTTCCACATTGTGCAAAACCGCTTCATAGCTCACATCCTGTCCTTTTTGCTGCAACTCGTCAAAACGCCTTTGGGCACGCGTTTGCGAACTCGCGGTCATGAAAATTTTCAGTTCGGCATCAGGAAAAACGACGGTTCCAATGTCGCGTCCATCCATGACAATGCCTTTGTCTTTTCCCATTTGCTGTTGCTGCTCTACCAATTTGGATCTGACTTCAGACACCTCAGCAATCTTGCTCACAAAACCCGACACTTCAATCGTGCGGATTTCCGATTCGACATTTACATCATTCAGGAACATTTCGCCAAAGCCCAAATTTGCATTAAATTCAAAATGCAATTTGATAAACGGCAGGCTGTTGATCAGGCTTTGTTTATCGAATGATTCGGCGTTGATGTAGCCGTTTTGCATCGCGAAAAAAGTCACTGCGCGGTACATGGCGCCCGTATCGACATACACATAACCGAGTTCTGCGGCGATCTGCTTTGCTAGAGTGCTTTTTCCTGTTGATGAAAATCCGTCAATGGCAATCGTAATTTTTTTCAAAATGCAAGTGTTTAGTATTCGTCGGCAAAATTGATGGTGAGGCCAAAAAGGCTCGTATTTCCTGCGACCGTATATCTGGAATAAGAATAATCAAATTTGAGCCAGCCCATTTTAATACCGATTCCGGCTGAAATTCCGCTGAAATTCCGCTGGTCTACGATGCGCAGTTCTTCACTTCTCCTGAAATTATAACCGAGCCTGATGTTGATGCTTTTCTTCGGAAACAATTCGGCTCCCACAATCACATGACGCAGCGCATTGTTAAAAAACGACACTTTTTCAGGCGTTGATCCGCCATCAATATTGTTTTCTGCACGCGCCGGATTGGCAAAAGCCACTTTCCATTGCTGCAGGTTTTCCAATGTCAGGTGCCAGCGAATCGGTACATTTTCGACTTCCTGGGAAATTCCGGCCATGATCTCAAGCGGCAAAGGCTCAGTAGTTCCGGCATAAGTGGTAAATTGGGTTCCGATGTTTCGGATGACAAGCGCATAATTGATATCGTTGTCCTCATCGATGTACAATCCGCCCAAATCGACTGCGCCACCAAAAGACTGGTAGCTTTCAAGGCTTGAGGAAATCAGCTTTCCGCTTGCGCCGATGTGAAAGCCGGTATACGGAATATTGTAAGCATATCCAAAAGACAATGCAATTTCGCTTCCGGTAAAACTTGCCGTTTCATCTCCGTTTTCATCGTAACCGTCAAATTGTCCGTAGTTCACATAATTGACTCCAGCCTGAAAAGTCTGCACATGGCGGTCATACGTATACGCATAAGAAGCTGTTCCGTAAGTCACTTCTCCAAAATAGCTGCCGTAATTGATCGCCAGATGGTTGTCCATTTCCGGATTGATCGTCGCCGGGTTGAAATTGGCCTGATTGACGTCGTAATCAAAAATCGTAATCGTTTTTCCACCCAAAGCGGCCTGTCGCGGTGAAGTCACCAGGTTCAGGAATTGGTAAACCGACTTTCCTCCTATCTGACTGTACGCGGCAGCGCCAAATAAAAAAATGAAACAACAGAGGAATTTTTGGGTCATGTGTGGGCGATTTCTGAAAACTATAACGCAGTTGCGAAGATATTATTTTTAATAAAAAAAACGGCTAATAAATTTAGCCGTTTTCAATTAAAGTATTTTTGCATTCTTGACCTTTTCATCGGTAATTGCAAACTTGAGCACCTGGCTCATTTCCTTGACATAATGAAACGTCATGCCTTCGATGTATTCGGCTTTGATTTCTTCGACATCCTGCTTGTTTTCGGCGCACATGATGATTTCGGTAATGTTGGCGCGTTTGGCTGCGAGGATTTTTTCTTTGATTCCGCCTACAGGCAACACCTTTCCGCGAAGCGTAATTTCCCCGGTCATCGCGATATTTTTCTTCACGCGTTTCTGTGTCAATAATGAAACCAATGAGGTCAGCATGGCAATTCCGGCGCTAGGGCCGTCTTTTGGCGTCGCGCCTTCGGGAATGTGGATGTGGATGTTGTATTTGGCAATCATTTCAGGATCGATTCCCAACAATGATGCATTTGCTTTGATGTATTCGAGTGCAATCGTCGCAGATTCTTTCATGACTGTTCCGAGGTTTCCGGTCATCGTCATCGAGCCTTTTCCTTTGGAGATCAACGATTCTATAAACAAAATATCGCCACCTACAGAGGTCCACGCCAATCCGGTTACAACTCCTGCCACTTCATTGCTTTCAGATTTATCGCGTTCCATTCTTGGTACGCCAAGGATTTTTACAATATCGGCATCGGTCAATTTTTTGTTGTATTCTTCTTCCATCGCTACCGATTTCGCGGCGTTCCGGATGACTTGAGCGATTTTAGCTTCGAGCCCGCGCACTCCGGATTCCCTGGTGTAGCCCTCGACGATCTTTTCGAATTGTTTTTTTCCGATCACCAAATCTTTTGGCGTTAGTCCGTGTTCCTTCAATTGTTTCGGAAACAAATGCTGGCGTGCAATCTCCACCTTTTCTTCAATCGTATAACCCGACATTTTTATGATTTCCATCCTGTCGCGCAAAGCAGGTTGAATGGCGGCTAAATTATTCGAAGTAGCGATGAACATTACTTTTGACAAATCATAACCCATTTCGAGGAAATTGTCATAAAAAGCGCTGTTCTGTTCCGGATCCAAAACTTCAAGCAAGGCCGAAGACGGATCGCCCTGGTTGCTAACCGATAATTTGTCGATTTCATCCAAAACAAAAACCGGATTAGATGTTCCCGCTTTTTTAAGGCTTTGAATAATTCTTCCCGGCATCGCACCGATATATGTTTTCCTGTGCCCGCGGATTTCCGCTTCATCGCGCAAGCCGCCAAGGGAAATGCGCACATATTCGCGGCCTAAAGCTTCGGCAACAGATCTTCCGATCGAAGTTTTACCAACTCCAGGAGGTCCGGTTAAACAAATGATTGGGGATTTCATATCATTGCGCAATTTCAAAACTGCGAGGTGTTCGATCATTCTTTTCTTGACATCTTCGAGTCCGAAATGGTCTTTATCGAGGATTTTCTGTGCGCGTTTTAAATCGAAATTGTCTTTTGAAAATTCATTCCATGGCAATTCAAGAAAAAGCTCCAGATAATTTCTCTGGATTCCGAAATCCGGCGCCTGCGGATTCATGCGCTGCATTTTTGACAGTTCTTTTTCGAAGTGTTTCGCGGCAACTTCATCCCATTTTTTGGATTTTCCTTTGAGGCGCATTTCCTCAATTTCCTGATCCTGCGACACGCCACCGAGTTCTTCCTGGATGGTTTTCATTTGCTGGTGCAGGAAATATTCGCGCTGTTGCTGGTCGAGGTCGAACCGCACTTTGGACTGGATGTCATTCTTCAATTCGAGTTTCTGAAACTCCACATTCATGAAGCGCAAGGTTTCCAATGCACGCTCTTTAAGCGCATTGATTGCAAGCAAATCCTGTTTTTCCTTAACCGTAAGATTCATGTTTGAAGACACAAAATTGATCAGGAAAGACTGGCTTTCGATGTTTTTAATGGCAAAAGTCGCCTCTGTTGGAATGTTCGGGCTTTCTTTTATGATTTGGATCGCAAGCTCTTTTATTGAATCGAGAATCGCTAGAAATTCCGTGTCGTGTTTTCCCGGGCGTTTCTCTTGTACTTCTTTGATGCTGGCCCTTAAATACGGAACTTCTTCAATGACTGCATCAATTTCAAAACGCTTTTTGCCCTGGAGAATGACCGTAATGTTTCCGTCAGGCATTTTTAATACGCGTAAAATCCGGGCGACGGTTCCGATTCTGTGAATGTCGTTTTTCGTCGGATCTTCATCTTCCTCATTTTGCTGCGCGACCACACCGATGATCTTATCTCCGGCATTTGCGTCGTTAATCAGTTTGATGGATTTGTCTCTTCCGGCGGAAATCGGGATGACGACTCCGGGAAATAAAACGGTATTTCTAAGTGGCAGTATCGGCAGTGAAGCGGGCAATTCTTCATTGTTCATTTCTTCTTCGTCCTCTGGGGTTAAAAGCGGAATTAATTCTGCTTCCGAGTCGAATTCTTGTAGTGACAAATTGTCAATAGTTAGGATTTTTGGATTTGGCATATCAAAATAAGGTCAAAATGACATTTAAATTTGTAATTGGATAATCAAATATAACACAACGGTAAGCTAATTCTGTTTCAAACAGCCTACTTTGCATTATTTTGTGGCTGGCGCTTAACAGACAACATTTGTGCCATAAAAAAATCCGCCGAAGCGGATTTAACTATTTTACAGCTTGTCAGGATCAATCAAAATAAGGATCATCGAGTCCGTAATTGAAAGTACCATTCGTTACCCTGGCCGTTCCGACAACATCACCGTCTTCATCAATTTTTTCGTACGTAAACTGAAAAGTCCCTTTTATTCTTTTGGTCGACCTGTTGAATTCGGTAACCGTTAAAGTACCATCAGTAATCCTTGCGTCGATGTCAGGATCGGAAAAAATTATGAACCTTACCCAGCAAAGTGGGTCGTCAAAGCCTGATTCCCAATGCAACGGATACGTTCCCGGTGCCCACATCGTATCGGGAATATACAAGTCAATTTCGCGGGAATTGGTCAAGTTGACCGTCGTTGTGTTGTCTGTTCCCTGAAGCTTGATAAAACGCGGCACGCCCGGCTCTGCGCCGTCATTTTCTACACTGATGTCGATGCCCAGCACCTGATAAAAGAATGGTTTTAACACATTGTATTGTACCCCATCAATATTTGCAGTCATTAATGCCGGTGTGGTATCTATGGTTCCCGGATTTGTCCCTACAGGATCTACGTGAACCGGACCGGCCCAGGTGCTCGACGAAGTGGCAGAGCATACGGTCCTGACATAAAAATCATATCCGGTAGCTGCCAGCAATCCCGCGATTTGTTTGGTAGGTGTTGTTGAAGTTACAATGGTCCCTGAACCCAATGCAAATCCGGCAGCGCCATACTGCACTTCCCAATTCGAATTTCCTGTAGAAGACCAGGTTACATTCACCACGGTATTATTTGTGGCGCCTCGTACAGCAGTAACTCCTGAAGGGATATCGCAGGTGTTGATGATGACATTTCCTACGGCAACCGGCCCGACCCATTCGCTGAATGCTGTCGCGCTGCAAACCGTACGGATGTAAAAATCATATTCTTTGGTAGAATCCAGTCCGGTAATGGTGGTCGGATTGCTGGTAGCGGTGACTCCGGTTCCTGATCCGACTGCAAAACCTTTGATGCCGTATTGGATTTGCCAGGTTTCCCCATCGCTATCCCAGCTCAGGTTCACTTTATTGCCACCGATAAAATCGCTTACAGCAAATAGAGCCGGAGAAGCACAGGCTTCGGCTTCTGGATTTTCAAGGCTTAGCGCAGGATCAATCGGCTCGTTGTCACATCCGATAAAATTAAATCCCAGCGCAACAATTATTATAAAGATAAAAAACTTAGACTTACTCATTGTGGTTAAGGTATATAGATTGGTTGTTTTTTTGAACGTCCCAAATATAATTAATTCATAACTTCCTATCCGTTCGAACGAAAAAAAAATTACATTATTTTTAATAAAACTGTAACACACCACAAAAAGTACCGTCATTTGTTTTAAATCACCACCAACTGTTTGAGTTTAGCTAAACAAAATATCGAGGAATTAATTTCGCTTTGCCGGCAAAAAAACCAGAAAGCACAATTTGAGATTTACAACCGCTATTGCAAAGCGATGTACAATGTGGCCTATCGAATTGTGAAAGATGCGCATTTTGCCGAAGATGTGATGCAGGAAGGCTTTTTGAAAGCGTTCATAAAAATCGACGATTACCGTCAGGAAGTGGCGTTTGGCGCATGGCTGAAGCGGATTATCATCAATTACAGCATCGATTTCTACAAAAAACAGAGCAATTTCAAAACTGACGACTTTGAAAAGATCATGTACAAAGTGGAAGATGATGTTAACCACAACGAACCGGACGTTGATTTCAACCATTTAAAAGTCAATCAGGTGCTTCAAACGATCGAAAGCCTCAAAGACAATTACCGAATGGTGCTTACACTACATTATATCGAAGGTTATGACCAGGAAGAAATTACAGAAATCCTGAATATCAGCTATGCTAATTGCCGTACAACAATCAGCCGCGCGAAAGAAAGTTTAAGAAAAAAATTAGAGGAAACATGTTAAAGGAAAATGACAAAATGGATGACTTTTTTGCAAAGTTCGAAAACCAATGGGATATTCAACAACCCGATGAAAATCATTACGACCGGTTTTTAGCGAAGCAATCCCGTAAAAAATCAAAGCAAAACCGCTGGTATTCGTTATCGATCGCCGCGTCAATATTGATCATCGTTGGGTTTTTTACTTTTTTTAATTACAATCACAATCAATCAAAGAACAGCAGCCTGGAATTTGCTTCGAGGCAAACCCGCGAAACCGATTCGATCTTTACGGTGATGATTAAAATCGAACTCGAGAAAGTAAAAGAGAAAAAATCGCCACAGAATGAACAAATTGTCGCAGATGCATTAATCCAAATGAAAGCGCTCGACGCCGATTATGAAAAAATCAAACTCGAATTAATCAAAAACGGGGAAAGCAGGCAGATTATTTATGCCATGATCCGAAACTTAAAAACCCGAATTTCATTTCTTGAAAACGTGCTCAAGCACATCGAGGACAATGAAAAAATAAACAATACCACACATGAAAGCACTACTTAAATCACTCATTATTCTATTAATGATTCCTGCATTGGCGCAGGCGCATGAAATAGAAATCGGAAAATTCACGAAGCAAAAAAGCATTAAAAAAGCCTATATCGTAAATCCGGACGCTGGAATTGACATCCAGAATTCCTACGGAAATGTTTATGTGACCACCTGGAATGAAGACAAGATCGAACTCGACATCCAGATCAAAGTCAGCGGCGACCGCGAAGAATGGGTCAATAAAAAAATCGACGATATCAATGTGGAAATCGAAGCTTTGAAAAGCATGGTCACTGCAAAAACGGTCATATCCAATTCATCCGGAAATGCAAATGGCAAAAACAACAGTTTCGAAATCAACTACACCATCAAAATCCCAAAAAATGGCAGCGTCAAGATCAACAATAAATACGGCGACGTCCTTTCGGCTGATTTGTTTGCCAATGTGAACATCAAATGCAAATACGGAAAAGTCACGATGGGAAAACTCAGTGGAAACAGCAACATCATCGACATTGAATACTGCAACAAATCAAGTGTTGATTATGTCAAAAATGGCAGCGTAAGCGCCGATTATTCCGGACTTTCGATCAATGATTTCGGGAATATCAACCTGAAAGCCGATTATACCGACATTAATTTCACCAACGGAAACAACCTGAAATACGATTGTAGCTACGGAAAACTGAACTATGGGAAGATCTCGAATCTCGAAGGCATCGGCGATTACCTGACAATTAAAGTCGGAGAAATCCTGAATAATCTGCAGGTCAACACCAAATACAGCAAGCTGACTGTAGATGAAATCGGCGCGAAAGCCGGAAACGTAAATGTGACAAGCGGTTATACAAATATCGGCATTGGCTACAACCCGGCCTATTCATTCGATTTTGACATCAACCTCAAATATGCAAACCTTAACAGCAATGGCGACCTTGAAATGACATCGAAACAAGAAGCCAATTTCAGCAAAAGTTACCAGGGTTATTACAAAAAACAAGGTGCAAATAAAGTTTCAATCACATCAAATTACGGCAACGTCAGCCTGACAAAAAATCAATAATCAACCCAAAAAATCAATCAAATGAAGAAAACAATCTTATTGGCCGCATTAATGATTTCGGCAATGTCAAATGCACAATGGTCGTCAGGAAAAATCACCGGAAACGGAAAAATGGCTTCCAAAAAAATCACCACTACAGATTACGACAAAGTTGACATTTCGGGATTTCTGGATGTCGATTTGGTTCCGGGCAAAGAAGGAAAAATTGATGTGAACGGCGAAGAAAACCTTTTGGACTTCGTGACTGTTGAAGTCGTTCAACACACTTTAAAGATTTACATCGACAAAGGGAAAAATATCCGCCCAAGCAAAGGAAAAACGATCCGGATTACCGTTCCATATGAAAGCCTTGACGGTGTGAGCCTCACAGGTTCGGGCGATGTAAATTCCAAAGGCACGATCAAAACCGATACTTTTGAAGCAAAACTCACAGGTTCCGGCGATGTAAAATTAAATGTAGATGCAAAATCGACCACTGCTGCGATGACAGGTTCTGGCGATTTGACACTTCAGGGAAAAACACAAAATTTTGAATGCCGCATTACAGGATCCGGAGATTTAAATGCTTCTGAGTTGGTCAGCAATGACGTAAATGCAGCGCTTTCCGGTTCTGGCGACTGCAAAGTAAATTGTTCCGAAAATCTTGTCGCACGCGTTTCAGGCTCTGGCGATGTCACTTACAAAGGCGATCCGAAGAAAAAAGACACCAAAGTTTCAGGCTCAGGAAGCATCCAGAAATCTTAAAATAAAGGGTCATTTATTGAAAAGGCGTCTTATTGATTTAAGGCGCTTTTTTTTGGTACGCGGAATAATAAAATCACGCCTGTGATGAAAAATACTGCAAGGAAAACGATGGCAAACCTCGGACTTCCGGTAATCTGATCGATAATTCCGTAAACGCACATTCCGATGACGATCCCGATTTTTTCCGAGACATCGTAAAAGCTGAAAAACGAAGCCGTATCATCCGATTCCGGTAATAGTTTCGAATAAGTCGAACGCGACAACGCCTGGATGCCACCCATGACCAATCCAACCAAACCTGCCATTGCGTAAAAATGGATCGGCAAAGTGATGAAATACGCACCAATGCAAAGCAGGACCCAGAAGATATTGATCGCAATCAACACCGGAATGTTCCCGAATTTTGCCGAAGCACGAGACGTGGCAACCGCTCCAAGTACGGCAACCAACTGGATCACCAAAATACAAATGATCAATCCGGTCGTGCTTTCACTCTCACTCGACCATTGAATTTCCTGTGCACCAAAGTAAGTCGCGATCAGCATCACGGTTTGAACGGCCATGCTGTATACGAAAAAAGCCGACAAATATCTTTTCAATGAAACATTTTCGCTTAGCAACGCCCAGACTTTTTTAAGTTCGCGAAAACCGTTAAAAACGACTGCCCCGGTGACTTTTCGGGCGGCATTTTTGTTGCCTTTCGGCAGATAATAATACGAATATTGGCTAAAGCCGATCCACCAAACACCAACGCTAATAAACGAATATTTCATGGCTTTGATCGCTGCTTCCAACGGTTGCCCCGTAATTCCGAAGAGATCCGGCTTCATCACCATGGCGAGGTTGAAGATCAGCAAAATCACACTTCCGATGTAGCCGAGCGAATAGCCTTTTGCACTAATTTTATCCTGCTGTTCGGGATAGGCAATGTCCGGAAGGTATGAATTGTAAAACACCAGACTTCCCCAAAACCCAATCAATCCGAGGAAATAAAACAACAAGCCAACGTAAATATTCTCAAGGCTGAACCAATACAAACACATGCAAGAAAGTGCCCCGAGGTAACAAAAAAAACGCATGAACGATTTTTTGTTTCCCACATAATCGGCAATTCCCGAAAGCAATGGCGACATGAACGCCACCATTAAAAATGCGGCAGCAGTGACAAAGCTGATGAGCGCCGAATTTTTTAAGGTCGTCCCGAAGACGTGAATGTAATGGTCCCTATCTGTAAAAAGCTTTTCATAAAAAATCGGGAAAATGGCCGATGAAATCGTCAATGGATACACCGAATTTGCCCAATCGTAAAATGCCCATGCATTCAGTAATTTCCTGCTTCCTTTTTCGAGCGTTGCCATAATTTGTCGTTTATACTGCGAATGTATTTATTTTTTGTTAGATTTTTCAAAAGCCGGAAAATCTTAATTATTTCAAAACATAAAAAAAGCCATCCTTTTCAGAACGGCTTTCATATTAATGTATTTTTTTATTTGAATTTCACGCCAAACTTTGCAGCTTCTGCTTTGGCTTCAGGAATCAGCTTCTTCAGGTTTGCAATTCTGGTAGCATCTGACGGGTGCGTACTCATAAATTCCGGTGGTGCCTGCCCGCCTGATTGTGCCGCCATTCTTTCCCAGAAAGCCACGGCAACTGTCGGATCATAACCTGCAATCGCCATCAATGTCAAACCCACTTTATCGGCTTCACTTTCATTGCTTCTGCTGAAAGGCAAAGTCACGCCATATTGTGTTCCAACGCCGTAAGCCTGCATTGCGATTGCTTGTGTAGCTTCGCTTTTGCTTCCTACTGCTGCGCCTACTCCAACAGCTCCAAGTTGCGTCAATACATCGGCACTCATGCGTTGCTGTCCGTGGTTTAATAGTGCGTGGGAAACTTCATGCCCCATAACTACTGCCATTCCGGCGTCATCTTTTGTAATCGGGAGTATTCCGGTGTAGAAAACGATTTTGCCTCCAGGCATGCACCACGCATTGACTTCTTTGCTGTCAACGAGTTTGTATTCCCATTGGTAATCTTTTAAATAACCTGCATATCCATTGGCATTGAGCCATCTTTCAGCGGCAGTTTTTATTTTTGTACCGACATTGGTCACGCGTTGTGCATCTGCCGTTCCAGTAATCACCTTATTCTGTCCCAAAAAAGTGGTGTACTGCGCAAAAGCAGATGGCAGAATCTGGGAATCCGGAACCAAGGCCAAGGTGCTTTTTCCGGTAAACGGATTGGTCGCACACGAGTAAACAATTGCCGCAAGGCCAATCCCGATCAATAAAACTTGTTTTTTCATGGTTCAAAATTTAACATTTCAAGGCAAATATAGAATTAAATTTATTCAGCCGTGATATGCAATTCCGTGAAATCTTTATCAATTACCAATGTTTCGCCGTCGAATGACACCGTTTCAAATTCAGCGCGTTCATTATCAATGTAAATCCGCTTTACTTTGAATGGCAATCCGTGCAGATTAATTTTGTATTTCGAATACGGAACGGTGAATTTTCCTTCATTAAACTGCTGAATCACGATCTGGTTTTCGCTTCCTTTAAACGTAAATGTCGATAGACTATATCTTCCTTTGTTGTAATCGTAGCCGTCCTGCGCATCTTCATACAGCATTGATTTTTCTTTTCCGGTCTTGAAATACACGTCAAGCGAAATTTCATCAAATTCCAATTCGCCCACATATTGCTGCACCGGATATTTCGGGATGATTGCGCCTTCTTTGATGAAGATCGGAATTTGGTCGTAATCGGTTTTAACATACAATTCTTTCATTCCCGATACCAATTCTTCGGTCCAGTAGTTGTACCAGTTTCCTTTCGGAAGGTACATTCTGCGGCCTTGCGCGTTGGGTTCCAATATCGGGCAAACCAAAATCTGGTTCCCGAAAATGAATTCGTCTGTTCTGTAATGCGTCTGCGGATCTTCCTGGTCGAAATAGACCAAAGGCTTTAACATCGGGACACCGTCGTTGATATATTCCCAGAACATCGTGTACAAATACGGCAACAATCGGTAGCGCATTTCGACGAATTTCCTCGTAATATTAATGACTTCCGGATCGAACGACCAAGGTTCCTGATCGCCGTGATCACCCGATGAATGCGTTCTGCAAAACGGATGAAATACGCCCAATTGAATCCAGCGTGCATACAATTCGCCCGATGGCTGCTCTGCAAATCCGCCAATATCAGACCCGGTAAAACCCATTCCCGACATTGACATGCGCTGCATCTGAATGTTTGCAATCCACAAATGTTCCCAGGATGCCACATTGTCACCTGTCCACGAAGACGTATATCGTTGCGCACCTGAATACGCCGACCTGGTAATGATAAACGGCCTTTTCGGATATGCAAACTGCTTCACGCCTTCATAAGTCGCGCGTGCCATCTGGGTTCCGTAAATGTTATGTGCTTTTCTATGGCTGCACGGATTTCCGTCGTAATCGTGGCGTACATCGGGTGGAAAAGTTTTGCCCGGAACTTCCATAACTGCCGGTTCGTTCATGTCGTTCCAAACGCCTTTGACGCCAAAATCGGAAATCAATTCTTTAAACAATCCGGCCCACCATTCGCGCACTGCCGGATTCGTATAATCGGGGAAGTTGCATTCTCCAGGCCAGACTTTTCCTTTCATGTACGGACCATCGGCGCGTTTGCAGAAATAGTCTTTTTCGAGCGCTTCCTGATACACCCAGTAATCTTTGTCTATTTTGATTCCGGGATCGATGATAACCACAGTTTTAAATCCGTCTTCAGCGAGTTCGGCAACCATTCTTTTCGGGTCGGGGAAATATTCTTTGTTCCAAGTAAAGCACCTGAAACCTTCCATATAATCAATGTCGAGGTAAATGGCATCGCACGGAATTTGCAATTCGCGGAATTTGCTCGTGATTTCTTTTACTTTGCTTTCCGGGAAATAGCTCCATTTGCATTGGTGGTAACCCAAAGCCCACAATGGCGGAAGTTCCGGTTTTCCTGTTAAATGCGTATAAGTGGTAATGACATCCGACATTTGCGGGCCATAAATAAAGTAGTAATTCATTTCGCCGCCTTCTGCCCAAAAACTCGTGACGTTTCTTCTTTCGTGCGAAAAATCGAAAAAAGTGCGGAACGTATTGTCGAAAAACACGCCGTAAGATTGCTTGTTTTGCAGTCCGATGTAAAACGGAACGACTTTATACAACGGTTCCTGATCTTTGTGAAATGCATATTGATCGGTGGCCCAGTTCTCTACCCTTTTTCCTTTCAAGTTTAAATGGGACGCTTTGTCGCCGAGTCCGTAAATGCTTTCGCCGTCTTTCGAAGTCTTGCTCATTTTGACAATGTTTCCGCCAAACTGATAGCTTTCTTCCCAGTGAAATCCGAGTTCGTCTTCGAGAATCGAATTGTTTTCAAGATCTGTAATGTCAATACGCAAATCGACTTTGTGAATTTTAACGATGACTTTGCTGGTCGTTACCACATAATTATCAGTTTCTTCCGTCAGTTCGAGGAAATTGTAACCATGAGATTGCGTTTTATCGATCGCATACGAAAAGTCTTTACTAAAATAGCCTTTTGTCGTATACCTGAAACGGATCAGGCTGTCGCGAAGCACCGTAAGCTTCAGGATGACATTGTTATCGGTATAAAAAAACACCGAATCCACATCTTTTTTAACTTCAATTATTTTCGATGGATATAAATCGCCTTTGTATTCAAGTTCTGTATTGGTAATCATATTTATTGGGGTTCAGATTAGCTAAAATGCACGGTTGCAACGGTTCCAAACATACAAAATCCTGTGGTTTCTGAAAACGATTTCATATTTTTTTCACGCAAACGTTATCGCTGGCGGTTCTAATTAATTAAGCCACGAAGTCACGAATTGTTATTTGAAAATCATTCGTGAATTCGTGGCTTGAAAAAAATGTCCTGTCTAAGATATTTTAAATACCGTAATTGCCAATGGGGGCAAAACCAATTCAGCCGAAAATTCGCGTCCGTTCCAGGGTTCTGCCGTAATTTTAATTGCTTTGGAATTCCCGATGCCGCTTCCGTTATATTTTGTTTCGTCGCTGTTGAAAATTTGCGTCAGTTTTCCTTTTTTAGGCAATCCGATGCGGTAATTTTCACGGACGACCGGCGTAAAATTCAACACGACCACCACATCTTCTTTCGGGTTGTTTCCTTTGCGTATGTAAGACATCACGGCATTTTGATGGTCGGAATAATTGATCCATTCGAAACCGTCGGCATTGAATTGTTTTTCATATAAAGCCGGGTACGTTTTGTATAATTTGTTTAAATCGGTAATCAGTTTCTTAACACCATCGTGGTAGCCAAATTGCAGCAAATGCCAATCGAGGCTGCCTTCGAAGTTCCATTCGCTGCTTTGCCCGAATTCGGCACCCATAAACAATAATTTTGTTCCCGGATGCGTAAACATATAGCCATAAAGCAATCTTAAATTTGCAAATTTCTGCCATTCGTCGCCCGGCATCCTGCCTGCAATCGAATGCTTCCCATAAACGACCTCGTCATGTGATAACGGCAGCATAAAGTTTTCACTAAATGCGTAGGTCATCGAGAATGTCAAATCGTTTTGGTGGTATTTTCTATAAACCGGTTCTTTCTGGAAATACTGCAACGTATCGTGCATCCAGCCCATCATCCATTTCATCCCGAAACCGAGTCCGCCTAAAAATGTAGGGCGCGAAACCATCGGGAAAGATGTGCTTTCTTCAGCAATCGTTTGTACACCATCAAAATTCGAATATACGGCTTCATTAAAATCTTTAAGGAAACTGATCGTATCCAGGTTTTCACGGCCTCCGAAAACATTCGGTTCCCACTCGCCGTCTTTTCTCGAATAATCGAGATACAGCATCGAAGCCACTGCATCGACGCGCAAACCGTCGGCGTGGTAATGCTGCAGCCAGAAGATGGCGTTGCTGATCAAAAAAGAACGGACTTCGTTTCTTCCATAATTGAACACGAGGCTTTTCCAGTCGGGATGATAGCCCTTCCGCATGTCGGGATGTTCGTATAAATTCGAGCCGTCAAAAAATCCGAGGCCGTGTGCATCACTTGGAAAGTGCGACGGCACCCAGTCTAAAATCACCCCGATTCCGGCTTGGTGGAGCTTGTCCACCAAATGCATAAAATCCTGCGGTGTCCCGAAACGCGACGTTGGTGCAAAATAGCCTACCAGCTGATAGCCCCATGACGGATCGTATGGATATTCCATAATCGGCATGAATTCGACATGCGTAAACCCGGTTTCCTTGACGTAATCGACGAGTTGGTCTGCAAGTTCGAGATACGTCAGGAATTGGCCTTCGGCGTTTCTTTTCCAGGAACCCAAATGCACTTCGTAAACGGAATACGGTTTGTCGAGCGCGTTGGTTTCGCGGCGTTTTTCCATCCAGTCTTTGTCGGCCCATTTGTATTCAAGATCCCAAACTTTTGAAGCTGTTTGTGGCGGATGTTCGCAGTATAAGGCAAACGGATCGGCTTTTTCAGTAGTGGTGCCGTTGTTGTTCGATTGGATTTTGTATTTATAAACAGCGCCTTTTTCGATTCCTGGAATAAATCCTTCCCAGATGCCGCTTCCGTCCCAGCGCACGAACAACTGGTGTTCGCCTTGGATCCAGTAATTGAAATCGCCTACGACAGAAACCGAACGTGCCGATGGCGCCCAGACTGCGAAATATGTTCCTTTGACGCCGTTGACCTCTATGAGGTGCGCGCCGAGTTTTTCGTAGAGGCGGAAATGTTTTCCAGCTTTAAAAAGGTTGATGTCGAAATCGGTGAAAAGCGAATGTGCGATGGTTTGGTTCATTTTGTATGTTTGAAAAATGTTCAGTGTTAGTCGAATGCCCTAGCCCCGATTGAGCCGGTATCCTTTTTTGCCAGAGGAACGAAGGCGAAAAAGATAAAGGCGAAAGCGGGAATCAGCTCCTAATGTAAAACATTCATTATTGTTTTGATCTTTTAATTTTTAAATTCCATGATGCTTGAAATTCCCGTGAGCGGAATGACAGCCCAGCGCGGGCGCGAATTCAGTTCGTATCCGAGTTCATAAACTGCTTTTTCAAGGATGCAATATTTGAGCAAAAAGTCGATTTCTTTTCGATAGCCAATGTTTAAATTCCCTGCCTGCGCAACTTCAGTATACGTTTGAATGAACACGCCGACAAAATATTTGAACAGGATTTCCCCAGCCTGAAACAGCTCTTTCTGGTCGTATGGATACTTGTCTTTGTTGTTGAAAATCGTCGCATAGATCGAATAATGGAACGAGCGGAACATCCCGGCCACATCTTTTAATGGCGGTTGTTTGACTTTTCGATCGCGGATCGTACTCTCGGGTTCGCCTTCAAAATCGAGCAAATAAAAATCGTCTCCGTTCACCAAAACCTGCCCGAGATGGTAATCGCCATGAATCCTGATGCGTTCCGATTTCATTTTGGTCCAGTCGAAATCGAGGAATAATTTACGGATTTCCTTTTTGTTGTCGAGAAATTGGTTCGCCAGTTCAAGCGCAAGCCCGTCGAGTTTGTGGAGGTTGTTTTCGAGTATATTAAGCCTGTTTTGGAATTGATACGTCAATCGGTTTTTGAGCCAAACGGTGTAATCGCCGTTGTAAGTCGTTGGCGTAAAAGCCGTATCGTGGATGTCGCTGCCGAGCGCGATGTGCATTTCGGCGGTGCGCGTGGCTAAAGTATGCATCCGCATGAAAATGCTCAGTCCGGCCCAATCGATAATTTCGTGTGGTACTTCATTGATTTTCAATCTTTTGAACAATTCTATATCAGGTAGTTTTGCAACTTTGATTTTCTTGGTTTTGAGGTTGTCGAAAACGCGGTCGACTTCTTCAAGCATGAATTGCCAGGCGTCGCCCTGGTTTGGAACGAGCTCCTGCATGAGTCCGAGCGTCATGTTGCCTTCGGACAAATTCACGCTGATGCTGCCTTTGTAGGCGGGCGAACTTTTGAAATCCATGCGTTCGGTTAAAAAACGGCTGATCTCATAATCCGGATTCGTGCTCATGTAAATGCGTCTGAAGATCTTTAACACCAAAGTTCCGTTGTAAATGATCGACGTGTTGCTTTGCTCTACGCCCATGAATTTCGAACTCACATATTCGGTTTCATCGAGTTTTTCGCCGCGGTGGAATTTAACTTTATGATCTTTTGCTTTTTCACTTAAAATTTTATCAAACAACAGTTTACGGAAATCTTCCTGATGTAGAGCATCAACTAAAAATCCTTCCTGCCCGTTCATTTTTACCGGAGCGATGATCGTATTTGTATCAAGCTCTTCTTCGGCCATGAATGAAATCGGCATGAAATAATGCTGGTAAAACGCTTCCTTGAAATTCACTTCGAGCAATACACCGAAATAAGTATTTTTCTTTGAAGTGATTTTGAAAGAATCGACGATTTCAATATACTTTAAAGTACTCGCCTTTCCACCATACCAACGCTTGTTGATGATGTACTGCTCTAAAATATCGGACGAAAATATCTTGACAAATTCGGGATCTTCAAGGGCATTTTTCCAGTCGGTTTTAAACACAAACGGATTCTGGAATCCATCTTCATTGATTTTATTTTCTATCATTGCCTTTGAATTTTAAACAAATGAAACGGAAGCGCCGGATGCAATTCGACAAAATTCCATTCTTTATCCCAAATGTAACTGTTTCCTGTGATTAAATCATGCACTCTGACCGGTTGGTTTCCAATAGATTCCAAAGGCAGGCGAACAGTCGCTTGTTTCGGGTAATACGGATCCAAACTGACAATCATTAAGGTTTCATCTTCCTTATTATCATTGAATTTATAATAGGCAATGACCTGGTCGCTTGTCGTGTCGCAGAATACAATATTGTTCGTTTGCTGCAAGGATGGGCGTTCTTTCCTGATGTGATTCAGGCGCGAAATCACTGTTGTCAGCTTATTGGTTTTATTCCAGTCCCATTTGATGAATTCGTATTTTTCAGAATCCAGGTATTCTTCTTTTCCGGGCATGGCCGCTGAAACCATGTATTCGAAAACCGGTCCGTAAATTCCGACGCTTGAACTTAATGTTGCTGCTAAAAAATACTTCTGCAAATGCACGGCTTCGTTTCCGCCCTGAAGCGCATACGGATTGATGTCTGGCGTATTCGGCCAGAAATTCGGACGGTAGAATTCTTTTTGTTCGGATTGGGTAAGTTCGGTAACGTATTCGATGAGTTCCTTTTTGGAATTCCGCCACGTAAAATAAGTGTAAGATTGTGAAAAGCCTTGTTTGGCTAGCTCATTCATGATTTTCGGACGCGTAAACGCTTCGGCTAAAAACAACACATCGGGATGTTTTTTCTTGATTTCGGCGATCAGCCAGCCCCAGAAATAGAAGGGCTTCGTATGCGGATTGTCAACACGGAAAATGTTGATTCCACATTCTTCGATCCAAAATAACGCTACGTCTAAAAGTTCTTTCCACAGGTTTTTCCAATCGGTGCTTTCAAAATAAATCGGTTGGATGTCCTGGTATTTTTTTGGCGGATTCTCGGCATATTGCACCGTTCCGTCGGGACGCCATTTGAACCATTGTGGAAAATCTTTTACATACGGATGATCGGGCGCGGCCTGCAACGCATAATCCATCGCGACTTCAATGCCGAGTTCCTTTGCTTTTTTGACCAATGCTTTAAAATCTTCTATTGTCCCAAGTTCGGGATGTATCGATTTGTGCCCGCCGTATTGCGATCCGATGCCCCAGGGCGAACCTACGTCACCTTCCAGCGCATTTGTTGCATTGTTTTTTCCTTTGCGGTTCACTTCCCCAATCGGATGTATTGGTGGAAAATATAAGGTATCAAACCCCATCGAAGCCACTCTTGGCAACAAGCGCTCACAATCTTTAAAAGTCCCGTGTTTGCCGTCGATTTCTGAAGCGGAACGAGGGAAAAATTCGTACCAAGTACTGAATAAAGCTTTCGGCCTATCCACATAAACCCCTAACGAAATCGATTGATTGGCGAGATAACGGACAGGATATTTTTTGAAGATTGCAGTCAGTTCGCGTGATATGGCCGTTTCGATGGCTTTGTCGTATTCTTTTTCGTTTGCGAACGATTTGGCGGCGGCTTTAAGGTATGCGGCTTCCGATTTATCTGCAGATTTAACGATGGCATTTACATATTCTGCGCCTTCAAGCAGTTCTGATTTAACATGCTGGTTGTCCTGGATTTTACGCTCGGTGCCATGTTGCCAGTTCAATGCATAATCAACCCAACCTTCAACAAAATAAGTATAATGGCCTTGTTTTTCGACTTTGAATTCGGCTGTCCACGCATCATTTTCGGTTGCGGTCATGCGCACTTCCTGCCAGTTCTTGTCATGCTCATGTTTAAATTTAATGCAGCATTCGATGACGTCGTGCCCATCGGAAAAAACATTTGCGGTAACGGTAACGGTTTGGCCTGTAATTCTCTTAATAAAAAAAGCGCCGCTGTCGAGTTGCGGCAAAACGTTTTCAATAACTATTCGGGTTTGATTCTGCATTTTATGTTTTATTTATGACTTCTAAATTTAATAAAATTTGTATAAAATAATAACTTGCATGGAAAATTAGTGAAATGGCAAAGAAATCAAAGAAAGCGGCTCAATCGTTGAAAATTCCTAAGTTTATTATTGCCTCTGCTAAATTTTTAGCGTTTATTTCACCGAAATTGGCCGTGCTTTTTGCAGCTAAATTGTTCACAACCCCAATGAAACACAGGATTCCGAAACGCGAAATCGAAATGGACGCCAATAGTTTGCAAAAAACAGTGCCTATTCCTGCCATTGATAAAGACATTGTTGTATACAAATATGGAACTTCGGATAAAAAAATCCTTCTCGTCCACGGTTGGTCCGGACGCGGTACCCAACTTGTAAAATTTGCCGACGAACTGATCAGGCAAGGCTATTCGACCATCAGTTTTGACGCGCCTGCGCACGGAAAATCGGAAGGAAAAACCACGATCATGACCGAGTTCATTGAAAGCATCCTCGAAATTGAAAAGCAATTTGGCCCGTTTGAAGCGGCGATCGGCCATTCGCTTGGCGGAATGTCATCATTAAATGCCGTAAAAAGAGGCTTGAAGATCAAACATTTGGTGACCATTGGAAGTGGCGATATTGTAAGCGACATCATTGATGATTTTATTTTGCAGCTCGGATTGAAACACAAATTCAGCACATTGCTACGGGAACATTTTGAAAAGAAAATCCAGCAATCCATGGACAGTTATTCTGCGTATATAGCGGCAGGAAAAACCGAGATTCCTGTGCTTGTCATTCATGACAATGATGATGAAGATGTTCCTGTGAAAGCCGGGATCCACATCCACAAACACCTCAAAAACGGGCAATTGATGATTACTAAAGGACTCGGGCACCGCAAAATTCTCGGCAACGACGAAGTGATCCAAAAAACAATCGATTTCATTAAAAATTAAACCATGAAAAAATTAGCATTCTTATTGATGATCCTGTTTTCAATGGCTTCATGCCAAGGGCAGGAAAAGAAAAAACCAACGCCGCCTGTCACTCCAACTCCGCCAACGGGTAAAGTCGCCAAGACAGATGAAGAGTGGAAAAAGATTTTGACACCGGACCAATATGCGGTTTTACGTGAAAAAGAAACCGAAAGGCCGTTTACCGGGGAATATGTGAATACCTTTGAAAAGGGAAAATATGTTTGTGCTGCCTGCGGAAACGTGATTTTTAATTCCGATTCGAAATTTCATTCGGATTGTGGCTGGCCGTCATTCGACAAAGCAATCAAAGGTTCGGTAAATTACACGACCGACAATACACTCGGAATGTCAAGAACTGAAGTAACCTGCGCCAAATGCGGCGGGCATTTGGGACATGTTTTCGATGATGGACCGAAAGAAACGACCGGACAACGGTTTTGCACGAATTCGGTTTCGATTAAATTCATTCCTGAAAAAAAATAATTTCAACCAAAAAACAAAACGCTATGGATTATCCAATAAAAAAAACAGAAGAAGAGTGGAAAGCCGAACTTGGCCCGGAACGTTACCGCATTCTTCGCGGAAAAGGCACTGAAATGCCGCATTCCGGAAAATACAATTTAGAATTTGAGCAAGGCACGTATTGCTGCGGCGCCTGCGGCGAGCCTTTATTTGAAAGCAGTTCAAAATTCAACTCCAGCTGCGGCTGGCCGTCATTTGACGAATCCATTCCCGGAAAAGTAGAATACATTAAGGATACGACGCACGGCATGTTGCGTACAGAGATACTTTGTGCGACCTGTGGAAGCCATCTCGGACATGTATTTGATGACGGTCCAACCGAAACCGGAACGCGCTATTGCGTAAATTCCCTTTCGGTTGACCTTAAAAAATAATTTTTGCCTTTAAAATCCGTCCCTGTGGCGGATTTTTTTTTGATACAAAACAACTAACGCAAGCAGCAATTTAGAATTATTCCAACGCGTTTTCTTCCTAACTTTATGGATATGGATTTATTTATGGAACACACCGATTGGGCCAAAGCGCTAAAACCGCTGATCGCCAAATACAAAGACGAAAAACATCCGCTCGATTACCACAACATTTACCAGCTTATGGTGATGGTCGTACTTTCGGCACGGGATTCAGATGCACACATCAACAAGCTCGCTCCTGCCCTTTTTGAGAAATACCCAGATTTGAAGGCTTTTGCAAAAGCGGAGAAAGACGACCTGGAACCGCTCATTGGAAAAGTCCGTGGCTTTGACAAAAAAGCCGGTTGGCTGATGGAAATCGCAAGCGAACTCAAAGAAGACAAAAACATCCCAACCAACATGAAAGACCTGGTTGCGTTAAAAGGCATCGGCAGGAAATCGGCAAATGTCATCATGCGCGAAGCGGAAGTCAAAGCCGAAGGCATCATGGTTGATCTGCACGTACTCCGCGTCGTCCCGCGCCTTGGAATCTCGCAGGCCAAAACCGGCGACAAAATGGAAAAAGACCTGATGGCTGTTTTGCCTCAGGATATGTGGGGCGAAATCGGGATGGCGATATCATTTTTGGGCCGCGAAACCTGCCGTCCTACAAATCCTAAACATTCGCAATGCATTGTCAGCAAGCATTGTGCGTATTGCAAAGCACACAATCCGGAAAATTGTTAGACGCCCGTTTTCTGGATTGTGCCGAATAGCTGCGATTTGCCCGCGTGAAGGATGGAAGCGGCATCCTTGGCGAAATGCAATGAAGCCAAGATACAGCGGACAGCCTGACCCCGTTGCCGATACCTGCCTGTGTTGCGAAATGGTTTTTGCAACGGGGGCACGCCATAAAAAAAGGAGCCCAAATGAACTCCTTTATATTGATTACTTCTTGATGACTTTCGTGGTGAACGATTTGCTGTTCACTTCCCCGACGACCAGGTAAATCCCGCTGTTGAGTTTAGAAAAATCGAGCGTCGCATCTTGTTGGTGGACTTCTAATTTTCTTCCGTCTATTGTATAAATGACTGCGTTTTTGACCGCGTTGTCGAAATGCAATACATCACTTACCGGATTCGGGTAGGCTTTCAATACTGCATTTTCTGCAAATTGACCTGCGCTTAAAGTGCCAAGGTTTGCCGCTTGTGTACTGCTAATCACCGTTGAAATTCCTTCTGATTTATTTCCTCCAAAAACATACAGGCTGTTGTTGTAAACGTCTGCGGTATGGTGCCTTCTTTCAAGGTAATCGGTAACGGTCATTGGCGCAAACGAGCTGTCGGCCGTATCAAAAACACCCAGAAACGATTGCTCGTAATAATCTCCTGAAACGAAAATTCTGGTTCCGCTTACCGCCAGCGCATTTGCAGAGACTGGCTGCGGCATTTCGGTATCAAGCGTTGACCACGAATTTGTCGCGATGTCGTAACGGCTGATTTTCGGTGAGTTGAAAGTGGAATAAATGCGTACGTTGTCTATCTGATAGGTCGTCGTTGCTGCTGTCGCGTAACCGCCGGTGTATTTGTATGCGATTCTGAACGTGTTTGGAAATACGCCTAAAGAAATGGCTCCTGAGTCGACGAAATTTTCTGCAAACCCCGATTGGGAGCCATACGAAATTGTGCCCGGAAGCAATGTTTTTGTTGAAGTTGCAATGTCTCCTGTCCAGTTTGTAATGACATAAGCCTGTAACGTTGCGCCGTTGTTGTAGCCGTCTTTGGTGCCATAGCTCAGGAAGGTATCGGAAGTTGCAGTACTTGAAAGTTTATTGTATTCTGGCGAGACCAGCCAGGCGATATTGGTTTGCTCCTGGGTGCTGGTATTGTTATCAAACGCCGTAATTTGTGCGTATTTGTTGCCTGCAAATGTTTTGCCCTGAAACAGTTTGGTGCCGCTTTCTGCAACATTCATCCAGCCTTCTAATGCCAAATTTCCTGTCGTCGAAACAGTTTCAAAATATTCAATACTGTTGTCATCCTCATTATAACCTCCAAAAACATATAATTTATTGCTTACGATTTTTCCTGTGATTTCCATCGCGGTTGCCATGTCTGCGAGCTGCGTCCAGGTGTTGGTTTGTGTATTGTATTTGTACAATGCTTTTGAATAGCTGGAATGCCCGATGTTTCCACCAAAAAAATAAATATCATTCTCATATACTGCCGATCCCGCGCCCGCAACCGGAAAAGGATTTGCTGCGCCAAGCGTGAGGCTGCCAGTGGTCATGTCGATGATTTCAAGTTGGTTGTTATTGACGCTGCCCATAGCCTTTCCATTAAAGAGGTACAACTTTCCGTTTACCGCTTCTGCATTGCCATAACGTTTGCCAATTGTTGGCGTGCTGGTTTCAAAAGCCGACCAGGTATTGGTATCGAAGTGGTATTTTTCTATTGTTGTCGTATAGCCATTTATGGCAGAAAAACCATTGGCTACAAATTCAAAAATTCCGTTGGTTGCTGCCGATGATCCGCTGCGGGCAGTACCCATGTCGGCTTTGCTTGTAAAAGCCAGGTTTTGTGAGAATCCGGATGAAATCCCGGCGATTAAAAAAAGTAGCGTAATTTTTCTGAGCATGTGGATGTTTTTGTTTTATTATGGTTTGCTTTGTGATAATTTCGGCCAACTTACAACTTTTGCAACAATAAATGTTAAAATCGCAAAAGGTTTTTGTTGGATTTCACCTCGAGCACCGTTCAATATTCGATATTTGTTATTCAAAATTCAACATTCCAAAAAAAAGGAGTCCAAATCTGAACTCCTTATTGTTGCATCTTTTTAAATATAGAAATCTCTCATCAAATTTGTTCGCTCTTTTGTTGCAAGGTCCAAACATTCAAAGCGTTTGTACGAACAAAAAGAACCCATTTCTTTGTCGCCATTGATAAAAACCGCACCAATCAAAATCACATACTTGCAAGGATAATTTGTCTTTTCAACCAGGATTTCTATCCTTTCATTGATCGCTTCATACATGACTTCCGTCGCTTCAAAAATCTGGCTTTCCGCCGATTTAATCCTGTCGGCCTGCTTCAGGAAAATCTGTTCAATCGTATTCATCTGATAATCGAGATCGGTCACATGACCCAACTCGATCTGATCATTCAGCAATTTGCCCAAAGCCCCTTTGGCAGCACCGCAACAAGCTGAATTTTCGCTTTGCCCGATCCGGTGAATCTCCCCGATGGTCCCGTCGCTCGTAATCCCAATGTGTGGCGCATAAAACACGACCACAGCGCCGTCTTCAGGCACATGGTGCGCAAAAGCGTTCATTCCGGTCACGCCTGCAAACGGATAACCATTTAGGCCGCCCATATGGAACGGACCGAGCATTTCATATGCCCTTGGCGGATATTGAATTGCATTTACATCATCACAGCACATGCTGTCGGCATGCATCAATTGGCCGGGTTTCAATCCCAGTTTGCGTTCGATGGTATCGAGCAACCGATTGACGGTTTCTTCGGTCGTCAATGCATTTGGATACCATTTCTTTACCGTTTCTAAATTTTTGTCCATGTTCGTATTTATAAAATGATGTTGTTTTTTGGTTGCAATGCCGGTGGCAAGTCAGTCTCACCCAGCATTTCGCGTAAATCTATTTCGATGGTACGGCTCATCTGTGAAATCGGGACATCATTTGCGGCACCTTCAAATGGGTTTTCGGTGCTTTCGCCAACTTGTTCCAAAGACGTGTATACCCAGGAAATCAGGACGCTGAAAGGCACTGCTAGCCAAACCATATTTCCTTCAAAAATCCCGGTAATGCCATCGTTGAGTTTGTCAAATTCCTTAAGCATTCCAAACGGTAAAAGGAAACAAAAAAGCGTAATGAAAAAAGAATTGATCGTTGCAAACTGCCGCGGATATGGGAAATTCTTGATGCGTTCGCTTTTGCCTTGGTTGTCATAAAAATCGCGCACCATTTTTTCCATTTCAACAAACTGGTAGCTGTCGATTTCCCTATTGTCAAAAAGTGCTTTTAATGCTTTTGACTGTAGGCTCATTAGTTGCACCGCGCGGTTTTTAGTCGATAAAATATATTTCAGTTCGTCAGCCGAAATGTAATTGGCCAGTTCACTTTCTAAAGAAGTTTCTTTTTCCGGAACCGAGTAAAATGCCTTGTAATTCGCATTGTAGGTTTTAGTCGTTGTTTCCCAGGCGCGGCTGTCGCGCATTTGGTAACGCAAAGCAGTCAGCCATGCAAAATGGCGGTATACGAGTTCTTTTGTTTTGTCGGGATTATTTAAAAAATCACGGCTCATGATTCCCCAGGTTCGGCTGCCGTTGAGTATCGACCCCCAAATTTGCCTGGCTTCCCAGGTTCGGTTGTAGGTTTGCGTATTTTTGAATCCCACGATGAAAGCTGTTGCCGTACCCAATAAAGCAACCACGGTCCACGGAATAGCAAGCCATTTAAAGCCTGCAACCTGGTATAAAAATACAGGTAAAACCCCAAGGATCTAATTATGCACGTAGGAAAATCATACAAGCTTTCAGAATTTTTGATCTGGACAAAAACGAATATTTTCAGGGCGTTGTAATTATCGTTAGTTTTTGATGTGAATTTACTCAATAGTATGCCAACCAAAACCACAGTATAGAATTGCCCGGCAATACCAATGAATGATGTGATGAGTTTGGTAACATGGTTGTTGGGCGTAATATCGCCAAAACCAATGCTTGTAAAAGTGATCGAACAAAAATAAACCAGATCTATAAAGATCTTTGCTGGTGATGAAGTATCCAATCCTTTAAATGCATTGGGGTTGGTGTATTCCAATGTTTGCAAAGTGAAAACCGAGATCTCGATCAGCAAAAAATATCCGCAAGCGGCCGCCGAAATGATATCGGTGTTGATGTAACCCGGCCTGATTAAAAACCGGAGCAATTCCAACAGCAAGAACATGAAAAACACCACATAATTGATATTGAGTATCGTAAAATAATATGGATTACCGACAAAAAACGGAATGCCAATCGGTAAAAACAACACTATTATGAAATGGACGTTGCGAAACCAATGCCTCCAACTGTGTTTTCCGGTAAACATAAAAATGCTTCCAAAGCCCAATAGCAGCATGTTGATTGGCCATACGACACGTGTATAGAAATCAAGATCAGTTAGGAAAATCCCAATGAATAAGTGCTGAACCAAGGCCAAAAGCAGGAGTTCATACTTTCGATGGTGTAAAAACATGTTGATTTTGTTCATGTAATTTTGCTTTGAAGAATTTAAAAATCGCAGAATTGGAAATTTATAAAAAAAAAAGATTCTGTGGTTTCATTTGCCTGGAATGTTTTAAAAAAACGCCTTTGGATAAAAAAAAATAGAAATTTAACACAAATATAAAATGTGATTTTATGGCGTGCCGGCGCTATCCTGCTTAGATATTCAATAAATGTTTTAATAAGCGCCGTCGGGCTGTTCGCTACAATCTTTTATAATTGCGCTGCGCTCCATCATAAAAGGATTTCCGCTTCCATCCCTCACGCGGGAATTTGTTTCCGGGAGGTTTTTATTTCAATATTAAAAGTGCATTTAGAATATAAAATAAAGAAGTTAGCTTCTGGCGCAAAACAAAAAAATCAGATAATAAAGATTTGTTATAAAACAAGAAACCCCTCATCCTCGGACAGCGTGGATTTCCAATCCGAGCGCCATCAACCACAGAGCAAAATAAGCCTCATTATTCATAATTGCGATTTGCCATAAAAACAAAAACCCCTCATAGATAGATGAAGGGATTTTAAAAGACCCGAGGCCTTAGCCGAACTGGCAAAGCAAAGGCGACATTTGATATTAAGAGGAATTTAATATTAAGAGGAGAAAGTCTGGTAGACTTTCGGTTTTTATCGGTGGGCTTCAGGTATGCGAACTTTAGTTCGCTATAATACAAAACAAAAAACCCCGTTCGTTAGAACAGGGTTTTTAAAAGAAAGGCGACGAACCGAGCCCGAAGGGCGAACACGTCGTTCCCATAACAAGAAAGCCCGTTCGTTAGAACAGGCTTCTTTAAAGAAAGGCGACGACATACTCTCCCACATAATTGCAGTACCA
>Ga0247815_10000085_pt1 | contig 67475 bp, 61 predicted proteins | sample UWRJL194509B1_FD_181014 | JGI IMG/M metagenome (GOLD analysis project Ga0247815, IMG submission 181014) | Plant litter microbial communities from Arlington Agricultural Research Station in Wisconsin, United States - UWRJ-L194-509B-1 | ecosystem: Environmental > Terrestrial > Plant litter >... | reverse complement strand
TGCCTGGTATATTAAAGCAGCTAAAAGAAATAGAAATCGAGAAATCACCCTTTGAAAATAAGATCCTCGACACTAAAGGTGCTAAAACACATTTCGTGAAACCAATACTGGTAGCCAACTTTGAGTTCGCCACATGGACCAAATCCGGGAGGATCAGGAAGCCTGCTACGTTTCTTGGCTTCCGCAAAGACAAAAGACCAGAAGATGTTGTGAGGGAAGTTCCACAGGAAGCGGTCAGGATTGCTAAACTGGAAAAATACCACGACAAGCGCAGTTTTGACATCACACCTGAACCAGAAGGAGGAACGCCTGAAAGTGAAAAGCTGCTCTTTGTTATTCAAAAACACAATGCATCACACCTGCATTACGATTTCAGGCTAGAGATGCGTGGGGTACTAAAATCATGGGCAGTTCCAAAAGGACCATCGATGAATCCTAAAGACCATCGGCTATCTATGGAGGTGGAAGACCATCCCTTTGATTATAAAGATTTTGAAGGCAATATCCCCGAGGGGCAATATGGAGGCGGAACGGTATTGGTTTGGGACAATGGCAGCTACGAGCCTGCAGAACCAATTGACGGAAAAAAGGAGCAGGAAAAATGGCTCTTGTCACACTATCATAAAAACAAGCTTGGCATAATCCTTCATGGCAAGAAACTGAAGGGCAAATTTAATTTAGTAAAAACCTATGGGAAAGCGGAAAACGCGTGGTTACTTTCCAAGGTCAAAGACGGACAGGAGCTGGAAACTGACATCACAAAAAAAGACCAGTCCGTATTATCCGGCTACACCATTTTAGAAGTTGCCATGAACAGCCATTCAAAAGTTTGGCAAAGCAATCGGGCAGAGTTAAAAACGCATGAATCAAATACTAATCAGGATGAAGCAGAGCTGGAAGCGGAACTTGTAGGCCCTGAGGTGCTGGATGAGTCTGATGAAACCGGAGAGGAAGAAAAAGCGGAGACAGACACAACTATCAAACACAGCACTATTGGAGAACTGTTTCCAAAATCAATAAACAAGAGATCCACCAGATCTAAGCTATCCACAGAGAGCAACTGGAACAAAATCTTTGAAGAAATAATTAAGTCAGAAGGGATAATTACCATAGAACACCAAAAAATACTTCTCACTAATATTGAAAAGAAACTTTGGAAAACAGCCAACAAAGCGAACCTGATATCCTATTATAATAGCATAGCCGAATACATTCTGCCTCACCTGAAAGACCGCCCGCTTTCAATGCATATCAAAAATATTAATGCAGGGGCACCCGGTTTCTACATTAAAGACATGGAAGGCTATCAGCCCGACTTTCTGGAAATCTATACCACGGAAAGGAAGCACAAAGCAAAAGGAAGGGAGAACATTATTGAATATGCCGTGTGTAATAACCTGCCCGCCCTAATCTGGTTGATTAACCTGGGCAATATAGACCTGAACCCATGGAATTCTACTACCCACAGACCTGATAAACCGGACTACATTGCCATTGATCTGGATCCGTCTGACAATGAATTTAAAAAGGCAGTTAAAACAGCGCTGGCAGCGAAAGCATACTTCGATGAAAATAAGCTAACTACCTTCATAAAAACCTCTGGCAAGACGGGCATTCATATTTTTATTCCCTGCCAGGGCTTTAACTATCCCCAGGCTAGAAAACTGGCCGATTACATTTGTACACAAATTCACAAGCGTGTACCCGTATTTACTACATTAGAAGTATCGGTTGAAAAAAGGGGTAAAAAACTTTTTGTAGACTTCTCCCAAAATGACGAGGGAGATACCCTTGCCTCCGCCTACTCCGTAAGACCAGATAAACAGCCATGTGTATCTACACCTATTGAATGGGAAGAATTGAGCTTGAAACTTAAGCCAACAGAATTTACCATTGGCACTATACATCAAAGACTCTTGGAAAAAGGCGACCTATGGCGGGATTTGACCGATCCAGAGATCAAAAGCAAAAACTCAAAGGTTATGCAGGGCTTTTTGGACATTTTGCAGGCAAGATAAATAACTTAAGAAGCGGGGTTACCTTCTGCGTCATTACCGGGGATGAGATATCCCGAAGAATGTGCCGGGCAATATGAATCAATCCTGCACAAGTATTTCCCAAGTTTTCCCTTGTGAAGATATTGATCATAAGAAAAAGATCATGATTTATAGCCCTCGCGTATCATATTTAAGCACTGATTAAATTTTGGCAATCTCCATATTTTTTAGAACTTTAATAGTTGTATCAAGCCTTCATATTATGAAGAATAAATTCGGTTTCAATTTAATCTTTGCATTCCTTGCATTCCCTATTAGATTAGCATTATTTAGAGAAATTGACTTCAAAGTTTTACATTTAGAAAGGCAGCGTTAGGCTTTCTTTACCTTATTACGTTTATTGCAACGATATATTTGATGCTCAAAAAAAAAAACATCTGCAAGATAACCGGATATTCTGCAGACATGTAAGCAATACAGAGCATTGATATATGACTATCTGCAGCAAGCAACCTGGATTCTATCGCAAACAGCTGCGGTGCAGATATTTTCATGAATAAGCCTTTGACATTAGAGAACTGGAACTAAATCTCCATAGGCTTCAAATGCCAATAATAAAAGGAGAATGCAAACTAAGCATATTAGCTGTAGGAGCTGTCACTCTTATTTAGCCTGCAACTCACAATCCAGTAGTATTCCAAATTAATAAACTGGATGTCAGTGCCTATACCAGAAAGTTTTTCAATGATTAAGTTTTGCGTCGGGAAATTCTTTAGAACAGAATACGTCGTGCCATTTTCAAGTTCCCTAAGCTGGTATGTATTTCCTAATTGGTCAGTGCTAGCAATTTGAGTACTACTACCTTCTACAAATTTGTTATCCATAAATACGATCAATCCATCCTGGGGCAGAATACCATTAATTGTCTCAAGAAATCCATCTAGATCTTGAATTAAAATATGACTCCAGATAAAACCGCCGAATAGACCTTCATATTTTTCTTTAATTTCTATGTTGTAAAGGTTTTCGACCGCAAACCTAACAGTATCACCAAGATCTTTTTGTCGAGCAATTTCAATAACGGTTTCATTAACATCAGATGCATATATCGATTTAGCGGTCTTTGCGATTTTCGCTGTCCAATACCCTGTTCCGCAAGCTATTTCGAGAATATTTTTTTCATTAAACAGATTTTGCAAAATGTTTTCAGCGGAAACCAAATTTCCTTGACGCTCTGGTTTAGTATAAATCTTTTCGTATTCTTTTGCCCTTTCTTTGTAGTATAGGATTAAATGTTGATTCATATCTACAATATAAAACTTAATTTTGAAAATCAATTTCAACTTATAAATACCTTGAGTAAACGAGCGCCGATCAAAGCTGACCGTTCTGCTGAGTCGATTGTTAAAAAACGGTGGTAGCTTTTGTAGAAGGTAATAAACAGCATTTTAGGTGCGACAAGAAATTTGCTTAAATCAAATTCTAATTGTTCATATTCGCCTGTTCATAATCGGTTATACAGCATGATAAAATTTCCAGTTCCACCGAATGAAACCGGTCGCCTAAATGCGCTTCAGGGGTATGCAGTATTAGATACACTGACTGAGGTTGAATTTGACCGAATCACTAAACTTGCTTCACTAATTTGTAATGCGCCGATTTCGTTGATCTCGCTCATCGATGAAAAGCGGCAATGGTTCAAATCAAAAGTCGGGCTGCTTGTTAATGAAACATCGAGGGATTTCGCTTTTTGCCAGTACACGATCATGGACACTGCGATTTTTGAAGTGGAAGACGCAAGCATTGATGGCAGGTTTAAAGATAATCCTCTGGTAACTGGCGATCCCAATATACGTTTTTATGCCGGTTTCCCTTTGGTTGACCCGGCAGGATTCGCGCTCGGCACGCTGTGTGTTATCGACAAACGGCCGAAAATATTAACTGATGATCAGAAAGAAGGTTTGCAATTGCTTGCTGCGGAAGTGATCGGACTGATCGTTGAGCGTCGGAAAAAAGAAGAACTCAAACATTTTGAAAAATTATTCCTTGTGTCAAACGACCTGGTTTTCATCGGCGGTATGGATGGTTTTTTTAAAAAGATAAATCCGGCTTTTCAGCGGATATTAGGCTGGGACGAACAGTATTTGTTAAACACCTCTACGTTTGAACTCATACATCCCGATGATATTCAAAGAACCGAAAATGAATTTCCAAAATTAGCTAAAGGGGAACCTACCGTTAATTTCATTCAACGTTTCAAAACAAGTTCCGGTGAATACAAACGCATCCAATGGACATCCTCTTCTGAACCGGCAACCGGAAACATATTTGGTATAGGCCGGGACATTACTGAACAGTACGTATTAGAAAAGGAATTGGAACATACCCGCGAAATGCTGGAACAAACCAATAAGGTTGCCCGCGTAGGCGGTTGGGAGTTCGATTTTATTAAACAGACGCTTTATTGGACATCCATTACCAAAGAAATACATGGGGCTTCCGAAGACTATGTTCCCGACCTGAGTACAGCCATTAACTTTTACAAGGAAGGTGAAAGCCGCAATAGGATTACAGAAATTTTTACAGAGGCCATAACAAATGGTACGCCATGGGATGCACAATTGCAAATCACATCGCTGCAAGGGAAAGATATTTGGGTAAGGGCACTAGGCGATGCGGAATTTGAAAAGGGGGTTTGCAAAAGGGTATATGGAACATTTCAGGACGTAAATGATTTTAAATTAGCAGAACAGGCACTTAAATCTTCCGTCGAAAGTCAGGAAGCCTTAAACGACGAACTGCTTGAAAAGATCCAACTGGTGAAGGAGCAGGATCAAACCATTGACAAAATAAGAGAGTTTAAATTTTTAGCAGACTCTATGCCCCAAATTATCTGGACCAGTAAGGTTGATGGAACGGTTGATTATTTAAATCAATATTGGTTTACTTATTCCGGCAAGACTTTGCAGGAAACAAAAGAACAAGGCTGGATATCTGTCTTGCACCCTGATGATTTAGAGCAATGTAAGGCAACATGGAAAGATTCCTATTTCAAAGGCACATCTTTCGAAAGTGAATATAGACTTAAAGGAGCTGCAGATGGAGTTTACAAATGGCATCTAGGGCGCATACAGCCAATGAGAAACGAAGCTGGGCAAATTATAAAATGGTTTGGGTCAAGTATTGACATTGATGAGTATAAAAAGGCAATAGAACTGCATAAGAGAATAGCTCAATTTGAAGATTTTAATCGCATAGTAGCCCATAATTTACGCGGGCCTGCCGGTAGTATTAAAATGATACTGTCTATGATGGCTGATTCTGATTCTGATACTGAAAAAGCAGAATTTTTTGAGATGCTGGAAAAATCAAGTGTTACGCTAAATGAAACACTTAATGACCTTATGAAAATTCTGGAAGTCCGTACTAATATTTCGTTGCCCTACGATGATTGTGATCTGGCGGAAATCGTGACAGGAGTTGAGGCGATGTTAACGGGCCAGATTGTATCCAAAAATGCAAAGATCTATACCAACTTTGAAGCTGAGTCTATGTACTTCCCGAGGATTTACCTGGAAAGCATCTTTTACAATATGATCAGTAATTCCCTGAAGTATAGTATGCCAAATATTCCCCCGGAGATCAGGATAACTTCCCGACGTGCACATGATAAAGTTATATTTACTTTTAACGACAACGGACTGGGAATCGATTTAGTTATGCATGGAAACAACATGTTCAAACTCAATAAGATATTTCACATGGGATTTGACAGCAAGGGCGTTGGTCTTTTTATGACAAAAACACAAATTGAGACCTTTGGTGGAAACATAAGTGTTGAAAGTACGCCAAATGTTGGGACAACTTTTACCATTGAATTGTAGAGCCCTAAAAAGTAAGTAGAGATTTACCTTTTAGTTTGCCTTATAATGCCACTAATCAGTTTCCCGTCCGGCGCATTGAATGGCACATTCAGTAACGCTGCAATTATTGGTGAGATATCCACCACCCCCATTTGCTTGATGACTTTATGAGGCTCAACATCGGGACCAACAGCAATAAATCCAGTCTGTATTTCCTGGAAATCTGGAAAGTTACCATGATTTCCTCCTTTATTGATGGTTTGAACAAGATCACCAGTTATTTTATTATTTCCTTTGATTCCTTTATTTAGTGCCAATGCGAGCATTGCATCGGCGTTAGCTCCAATACTGTCCATTTGCGCCCTATTAATTATCCGGAACAACCTACGCTGTTCCGCTGGAAGGCTATCCAGGATGCTGATTACAGTTTTTAATGTTTGCTGATCGTTGTTTTTTACATACAGGAACTCAGAGCCACCAGCTGAATTAAAACGCGCTTTCCACTTTTTTCCATTGATCAGACCATTCTTCGCCAGTAATACATTAGGAGAAAATCCAGATAAGGTATTGACAAACCCATGGTCGCCTACGATGATAACCGTGGTGCTTTTGTCCATTCCCGAGGCTTTCAGATCATTTAGCACGTCGGCGATCAGCCCATCTACTACCGTTAATGACAGCTCAACTTCCTTTCCCTCACGACCAAAGGCATGCTGGGCGTGATCCATACTTAAAAAGTGGAAAGCAGTTAACGCAGGTTTGTACGTATTGAACACATACATGGCCATTTTCTCTACCGTACTGTCCTGAGCATGTTTGTTTGCACCAAAATCCTTCTGACGTAATTTTCCATTTACCTGCTCATATTGATCAAAAAGGTTATTAGGCGTAATGTACGGCCTGGTGATTTCTATTTGATTTGAATGCTCATCTTCGTCCGCCCGCCTGATTGGAAAATTATAATCAATATCAGCACCTACTGTTACCGGCCACATTATTGAAGCGGATTTTAATCCGCCCTGGTGTAATGCAGTCCAAATTGTTTGAACTTTAATTTCGCGGTTATTCCATATGCCCTGCCCTTCTTTACCTTCAAAAACATCATTAAAATAAATACCATGATGAATGGGCAGCGCGCCGGTGATAATGGAGGTATGTGACGGATAAGTAAGCGATGGGAATACGCTTTGCACACCAATGGCTTGTACCCCCTGGTTTGCTAGACGTTGCAAGGTTGGCGCCGGCCAGCTTTTATCATGGTAAAAATCGGGTCTGAAACCGTCAATACTAATCAATATCACGTGCTTTTGCTGGGCACAAAGTGCCACAGAAACCAGTAGCAAAAGGAGTAATAAACTATGTTTTTTCATATTTTAATTTGGTACATCAGAATAATTCCCGATACATTAAATATGTGCAAAGCTAAATTTTCAATGTTAATTCAGTTTTAAATTAAACAGGCGTTTATACTAGTTTTTTGTATCTCAGCCTGTGTATTGGCCAGCGGAAAAAATGAGTATAGCTAAGCACTGCTTTCTTGTTAGTTATTTAAACTAAAGAATACTTTAGCTTTTGTTGGCAACGAACCATTCAAAATAAGTAAGTTGAAGCTAACTTTTGGAGCTTAGAGAGGTCATAACTATCTTAGCTGAAAATAATACAGGATGTTAAATAACATAGCGAATACCACAGATAATGGGTACGAATGGATAGATATTACTGCGCCTACGGAAGAGGAGTTTGCAGAATTGGCCAGGAAGTACAACCTACATCCTGCATTGGTAAACGATTGTTTACAGCCAGACCACCTGCCGAAATTCGAGCGAATGGAAAAGTATGCATTTATCATTTTCCGTATCTATACGGAAAATGATTTACCAGAGGCAGATAGTATCCAGGAGCTCACCAATAAAATTGCTATTTTTATTTCTGATCAGTTTATTCTCACTATACATCGTAAGAAGCAAACATTATTTGATAAAGTGATAGATTCCCTAAAGGAAAAATCCTGCTCAAGCACAAAAGAATTACTCAATATTCTTATTAGCTCCTGTTTAAATACCTATGAGCCACCTTTGCAAAAGCTATCCAAATCTATCGATTATTATGAAGAGCTTGTTTTCCTGCGCCCGAAGAAAGCCCCGTTATTAAAAGGATTATATTATTTGAAACGGAAGACTGACCTGCTGAAACAAATGCTTATTCTCTCTTTCGATATCATTGACAACGTAGATGGAAAGGAAGATGGAACTGTAGAGACCAGGGATACCAGAGATCATTATGTCAAGCTTCAGAACATGTTTGCTTCGCAGTCCGATAATATTCACCAGCTATTAAATATATATTTTTCCGCGTCTTCACAAAGAACTAATGAAACGATGCGCGTCCTAACTATCTTTTCTGTATTCTTTATGCCATTGACCTTTATCGTTGGAATATATGGGATGAACTTCAACTTCATGCCGGAACTGAAATGGAAGCTCGGCTATCCAATGGTGATGGTACTCATGGTGGTGGTGACATTTGTGATTTATATTTGGTTCAAGAAAAAGAAGTGGTTATAATACATTTCTTAATTTTTCCAATAGCAGTAACAAAATAGACTTGTGGTGAATATAAATCACAAATGAAGCAATTGAAAAAATCAGTGAGGTAACTAAACGGCTGGATTAAACAATTCAAGTATTTTTTTCAACCCTTTAGGCGAGTGCATCCATGCGGTGTTATCCAATGTAATGCTCCCCATCTGGACAAATCTTTGCAGCATTTGTGCCTCGTAATAAGTTATAGCCGACAATGAATCTGCAAAGATATCACCCGTAAGTGCCTCAGTTAATTCCAGTGCATCAAGCATTGCCATATTAACGCCTTCGCCTGCATAAGGAGGCATCAAATGTGCGGCGTCGCCAAGCATGGTAATGTTATCTTGTGCCGCCCAAACCTGATCTAACGGCATACAGTAAAGAGCCCTTAATGCGAAAGTAGTTGAATGATGTGTGAATAGCTCGTACCAAACAGAACTCCACCCATGAAATACAGTCTTAAACCAGTTAAGGACCTGAATATTACTAGTGAGATCAATAGTAGGTAATTTATTACCGTTTGTTCTAAATCCAGCATAAAATGCAATGCTTCCATCACCTTTTGAACTCAAAACAATGGTTTGGGAATAGCCAAAGGAGAAAATCTTTCCGCCATTTAACAATTTAGCCAGATGCGGCGCATTTCTATCGGCGTTATAGATGTTTCCTTCCAAAGCAGTAATTCCCGAGTAGAAAGGTTTAATCTCGGTAATTAGAGGCCTAATTTTTGAATTTGCTCCGTCTGCCGCAATCACAATGTCTGCTTGTACTACACTGCTATCATGAAATTTCAGAATCCAGCCCTCACTATTTTTTTCCGCAGCAATTATATAACTGTTCCAAATTACTGTTTCTGGCTGTAATGAATCCAGTAAAATATCTCTTAAGGGGCCACGGTCAATTTCTGGTCTGAACCAGGGATTTTCAAAATCCTCTATAGTTCCCGCTTCATGCTGATCAAGATAAACTTTCGCATCTTCGTTAGTAACACGAATCCGGTCTGCCCCGGGACGATAGGTAACCTTAAATGCTTCTAACAGGTTAGCGGCCTTCAAGGCTTTCAAACCTGATTCATAATGTAAATCCAATGTGGCACCCTGCACCCGCACCTGCCTGTTTACATCCCGTTCGTATACTTTGACATCTGCACCCTTCATTTGTAAAAGTCTCGCCAGTGTAAGCCCGCCAGGGCCACCCCCAACAATTGCAATCTTCTTATCTTGTAATAACATACTCAATGGATTGAATGAAGATGCAATATTACTCTTTCAGCAATGTAGATAATTGTATAAATCGGTCATTCTGATTTTTACCAAGTTGTTTTGGTGTTACTCCCGATAACTTTTTGATGGATTTGATAAAGTGGGCCTGATCGAAGAATTCACCTTTAGGGAACAGCCGGCCTTCTTTGAGATCAATAAAAGAGGCACGAAACCGCAATATATCACAATATTTTTTAAGTGAAATACCGACCCGCCCATTAAAATACCTGTTAATTTGCCTGGCTGTCCAGCAAGATTTTTCAGATAACTTTGCGACACTCATGGCACCATTAGTGTCATATATCAGTTCGAATAACGTTTTCTTCCTTATATCAACAACTTGTGTTCCCAATGCATGCAGCATGGATCTTGTACAGCGGTGAACAAAGCTGTCAAAGTTTTTCAAATCAGTGGCATTTACGCCCCAGAAATCATTGGGCAACATCAACGGCTGATTCAAATTTATAAGATCAATGTCAAGGATATATTCCAACGCAAGCAGTTTAAAGCTTACAGCAAACATAGTAGTTCCCGCAAATAGGGTAGCAGTGGCAGATTCCGTATCAAGTTTCATTAACATCACATGGAGTGGTTCCTTTCCAGACCAGGCAAAAATAATATCAATACGCCCGTCGGGTAAAATAACTACCTCTTTATCATGGTTTATTTTGCTCTCCAGCATCCAAAAACTTTCGACAAAGGTTGCAAGTAAATCGTTCGGCTTCGTTATTTTATAGATCATGGCTAGTAATATTTTGAAGCTTAATTTTTATGTTACTGAGCGAAGGATGTTCGAAATTTCAATGGCGACTGCTCGGTCTTTGACTTAAACAATCTGCTGAAGGACTGCGGATGTTCAAAACCGAGCTGATAGGCAATTTCGGCGACCGTTAAATCTGTAGTTGACAACATATCTTTTGCCTTCTCCACCAGTTTATAATGAATAAGTTGCTGCGCATTCTGGCCCGTCAATGTGCGTAGCATATCGCTCATATAACCGGGTGATAAATTTAACCGGTCTGCCAGATCCTGAACTGTTGGAATACCTGAAGATACCGCTTTGCCGTCGCTAAAATATTGGTCGAGAATAGCTTCCAGCTTTTGCAACTGACCGCTGTTTACGGCTTTGCGGGTAATAAATTGGCGTTTATAAAATCGATTGCTGTAATTCAATAATAACTCTACTTGGGAAACGATCACGTCCTGGCTAAAGTCATCGATACGGCTGGTCAGCTCCTGATCGATAATATCGAATATTGTCATTACGGTTGCTCTTTCCTGATCTGACAAATGCAGTGCCTCATTGGCTGCATAGGAAAAAAACCCATATTGCTTTATACTTTTGGAAAGTGAATAGGAAAGTAAAAGGTCCGGGTGAACCAACAATATTTTGCCAGAAGTTGCTGAACCATCCGGACTTTCAAATACCTGCCCTGGAGACGTGAACACCAAACCACCTTCTCCAAAATCATAATAACTTTGGCCATATTTTGCTTTACCACAAAGATTTGTCTTAAAGGCGATTTTATAGAAATCCATGATCAGTGCAGCAGGCAACTCTGCAGGCCCATAGTTCATTTCCTTAATATCGATATAACTGATGAGCGGATGTTTGGGCTTAGGCAGACCAAACATCCGATGAAAATCGGTTAATGATTCAAATTTGTAAACTGTACTTTCTTCCTTTTTCACAGTCAATTTTTGTCAAAGATAATAAACTACCAAGGCGTTTCGCCAGATTCCGGGTTGTATTCTTCAGCAATGAATTTACCTGTTGGGCCATCATTGCCGATCATGGCATATTTGGCGATACGACAACCGCCTTCCTGCGCGGTTCCAGTTCCCCGATGACCATTGAAGTCTGTAGCTACAAAGCCCGGACAAACTGCGTTTACTTTAAATGCCGTATCTTTCAATTGATAAGCCAGGTCTATCGTATACATATTTAATGCAGCTTTAGACGATGGGTACAATGCAGCTTTATGTGAGTAATACTTCCAGGTAGGATCACTGTGCAAGGCAAGCGAACTGCCGCTGGAAGATACATTTACAATTCGTGGCTCAGTTGATTTCTTAAGCAAATCGATAAAGGCCTGTGTTACCCGAACTACACCGTAAAGATTGGTGTCGAAGACGGTTTTAAACTGGTCTACACTTGCCGCCAGGGAAGATTGGGGAAAACCACCGTTGATACCAGCATTGTTGATGAGCACATCCAGTGATTCCGTTTTGCTACCAATTTCCTGACGGGCAGCCATAACAGAAAGGTCATTAGTTACATCCAGGACAATTGCTTCTACCTGATCGAGGCCTTCTGCGTTTAGTTTTGCTACGGCAGCCTGGCCGTTTTCAAGTGTGCGGCTGCCAAGATATACATAATAGCCGTTTTGCAACAACTGCCGGGCAGTCTCAAGTCCAATACCTTTATTGGCCCCTGTAATTAATACTTTTTTCATAGTTTATTTAGCTTGTTTGATGATATACCTGTGCAAATTCTTTTGCAAAATCCCTGAACCTGGTTTTGCCAAATACGGGCTGATGGCGGTAAAAATCTTTGTACAGTGAACCGCTTTCCTGGGCTGCCTGCATTGCCATAAATCCATTTGCTATCCACTCATTCATACCGGAGGCTATCATCCCGTTGAGCATTTGTTCCCTGGGAACTACCTTCCAGGCTAACTCTGGCTCGCCGATAGCCTCGCCCAGGATTTGAGCGACTTCGTTTGGAGATACTTCATCGCTGGCAAGATAATGCACTGATCTGCCTTCAAATGGCTTTTCCATTTCCTCTGCAATAGTTGCAGCGATGTCTTCGGCGGCAACCCAAGGTTCTTTTTGATCACCTCCATAGCTGGAAACAATAGCGCACTGATTTTTAATGGCGTCAAGGTTCCGGTATAAATTGCTGTAGAAGCCGACCGGGCGTATAAACTTGATAGCAACCTCTTCAGGCAAGCTGCCTAATATCCCTTCTACTTTATTATGTAAGTAAAGGCTTCCGGTCCCCTGGTCGGTATGTGCACCAATGCTGCTTAGGTGTACCAGTTGTTTTACACCGGATTGCTCTACTGCAGTTTTATAATTGTTGCCGATCCGGTCAAATGCAGCAACAAAGTCGACATCCTTATCAAAAATACTGCCTATGCCTTCCCAGGCTTCCATCAGGTAAACTACATCAGCACCGCTGAAGATTTCAGTTAAAAATCCAACATCAAAAAAAGTGCCTATCGCCGCTTTTGCACCTAAAGATTCAATTGCAGACTCTCGTTCAGCTTTGCTGGTAATAACGGTGACGTGGTGCCCTTTTTGGACTAAGTCAATGGTTAGAGGCTTGCCTATATTTCCTAAAGATCCTGTGATAACTATATTCATATAACTGGTTTATTGAACAAAGGTGGTCAACAACCAGATGGAGAAAATAACCAAATTATGGTTTTTCATAACTTAAATGCTTTATGTTATCAAAAGCAGTTTATCAGTCACATTACGACGGTATGGAATTGCAACGATATGGTAATAAGCACCCTGTAACATGGAATCCTGTTCTAAACGAATTCATATTATGCCATTTTATAAGCCCCATATAGAAACTCTCCCTCTAGTTCTGCAGTGTGATTTCCACAATTTGTTATTGCCTCTAAAACCGGCAATAAACTTTTACCAAAGTCAGTTAGACTATATACCACTTTTACAGGTGGTTTTTCACCATAAACTTTTCGTGACACCAAGCCATCCTGCTCTAATTGCTTTAGTTGTAAACTCAAAGTCATTTCGGTAATTGCGGGCATTTCCTTCCGAAGTTCATTATATCTTTTTTCATGATCTTTCAAGTGGTAAAGAATAACCGCTTTCCATTTTCCTCCAATTAAATCCATTGTAAGACTTACCGTGCATGGGTATGTCTTCCCTTTGATTTTTATATAATTGCCAAGACATTCAGTTTTCATATTCTAGACTCTTTAACCTATCTAATCTGATAGTTATTGCAAACTTAACCCACTATATATAGTTTTGCAACTAAAATTATTATAGTATGGCACTGATCATTTTGGCACATCCAAATTTTAATACCTCTGTAGCAAATAAAACCATAATAGAGGAGCTTCAAAACAGTAATCTGAAATTAGAAATAAGGAATATTCACAACTTATACCCTGATTACAACATTGACGTAAAAGCAGAGCAAGATGCGTTATTAAGACATCAGACGATTATTTTTTAATACCCGATTTATTGGTATAACATGCCAGCCATTTTGAAACATTGGTTTGACTTGGTATTTGAATACCAGTTCGCTTATGGCTCGAAAGGTGTAAAACTGAAAGACAAGAATTTTGTACCAAGTTTTACGGTCGGGGCACCTGAAAGTGAGTATACCACCTTAGGTGATCATCATTTCCGCATACATGAATTTTGTAAAAATCTTGAACAAACAGCTTATTATGCACAAATGAAATACGTTGATCCAGTCTATTTTCATGGGACGTCTTTGGTAGCCGGTTATACAATAAATGATGTGAAAAATAAAGCAAAGGATCAAGCTGAAAGATTGATAACACTGCTTGCTGAATTGAAAGAAACGACATGAGTAAACGTATACATTATTCTGCTCTGCACAAATAAATACGATTAAAATACCCACAGACAACAATTAAAAACCGGGTTGGATTCATTGGTTTAAATAAAAAGCCCCGCAAGTGTGCTTGAGACAGAGGCATGCGAGGGGTTATTGTCACAATTAATACATTCAATGGTGGAAGTTACCGCACTACTGGAAAATTCCCCCCATCGATATGGTAATTTGCGCCTGTGATATAAGAGGCTTTGGGAGAAACGAGGAAGTATACCAGTTCTGCAGTCTCCTCCGGCTCGGCCATTCTGCCCAGCGGCACACCACCCACACGGTTGAATAGGTTTTGCGTCATCTCTTCTACCGAAATTCCTGTATTCTTCGCCAGGTCATTAAGAAAGTTGGACATGGCCTCGGTTTTGTTCAGTCCGGGCGATACCGTTACCACTCTCACACCCTGTAGCGCCACCTCATCTGAAAGCGCTTTGCTATAAGCATTCAAAGCAGCCTTGGCCGCACTATACGCCATGGTAGATTCCCATATGGGGAATTGTCCGGTGGTAGACGAAATATGGATGACAACACCGTTTTTGCGAGCCAGCATCTGGGGAAGCAACGCTTTGTCCAGTCTGACTGAGGAAAATAGATTCACTTGAAAAGCCTGATCCCAATGTTCATCATTCAGTGTACCAAAGCCACCTCCCGGAAAAGTGTTTGCGCCCATGTTGTTGATCAGGATATCCACGCCGCCAAATTGTGAGGTAATTTCTTGCGCTACATCGGTTACATCTTCGGGCCGGGACAGGTCAGCAGCAATGAAGTGATAAGGCAACTTTGCCTCATCCGGCTGGTTACGTGCCGTAACGATCACCGTTGCACCCGCCGCTGCTAATCTGACTGCAATGGCTTTGCCTATCCCTTTTGTACCACCGGTTACCAGTGCTATTTTACCTGCAAGATTTTGCTCTGTTTGTTGTTGATTATTCATATTCTTAAAATTAGTTTACTTTTGTTTCGCAAAGAAACTAAAGCCGAACGAGTCATTCTGAAATATACCGGATATTGGTGGTTACGCCGGCGTAACTAAAGGCAATTAGTGGTAACATAAAGGAAACTAATGAGAAAAGCACTTCAAAACCCCGACAACTGCGCTGTGGTACGCACAATGGGATACATTGGCGGGAAATGGAAACCTATCGTATTGATCAGGATATTCACTGGTGTAAAAGTCCGTTTTGGTAAACTGGCGGTGCAAATGCCCGACATTTCGAGGAAAATACTGACACAGCAACTGAGAGAGCTGGAAGAGGACGGCCTGATCATACGGCACAGCTATATGGAAAAGCCGCCGCGGGTAGAGTATGAACTGAGCAAATTGGGTAAAACGCTGATTCCGGTGTTAAAAGCGATGAATGACTGGGGAGAGCAGATGCAAAATCCAGGTAGTTGTTCAACATGGAATCCTGTTGTAGAATAACCAACGGTTCAATATTTGAATACCTTGCCCTCCGATATTCACTGTTTGCATAAACCCAGCTTTCATCATACCCATCAAGTTTGTAAGCATATTGACTCGATTGAAGAAAATTAAGCGCGGCAAACTCGAGCGTAAATACATTTTCATTGTGATTTAATACTATTTGGTCAGTAAATGGGAGCGACTTTCTTAGGATAATATTATCATTGATGGGTTGATTAACATTTATCTCGTTAGCAAAAACATCAATACGTGTGAAAATCAGAGATGCATTCTTATGGTCAGCAGCTACACTGTCCAGGTTGAGGATATTAAAGCCCATTGGACCGCCTATTGCAATTTTTCCGTCGCGCAAAAGCAAACCAGCTCGGTCATTAAAAACTCTGCCCTGAAGATTATTTGATTCACTGAAGTTTTTGACAAGGAAGGATATTTTTCCCCGGTAATTTTGAATAATAAGATTACTAATGCCTCTTGATGTTGCAATTAACAAATTACCATGCTCATCTTCGGTTATGCTTTGAATGTTATTTCCCGGCAGACCGTTGTCGGTAGTGAATCGTTGAAAAGACTTAGTCTTTTTGTTGAAAACATTTAAACCATATTTTGTTGCAACCCACACCAGTCCGCGCTTATCTTCATGAATATCGACTACAGTATTATTGGTGAGGCTATTTGCGTTATCTGCTTGCTGATATGTTGTCAAGGCCATTTTTTCTTTATCAAACACCTCTACTCCCTTAGAAGTTGCGAGCCATAAATTGCCTTCACTATCCTTGCGAACAGCTGCTACATAAGTGGAAAGGATCTGCGGTATATTTTTACTTGTAGGGCTGTATGTCATAAACTTTTGACTCCCCGGATAAAAACGATTTAAACCGCCTTTCATTGTACCAATCCAAAGCGTATGATCACTATCTTCCATTATTGACCATACCCTATCGTCGGAGAGTGAGTTTGGATCCGACGGTTTATTTTTATAGTGTTTAAAAGTTTTTCCGTCATAAACATCCATCCCTTTTAAATAGGTCCCGATCCATAGTTTTCCGTTGTAATCCAAGCAGAGGGACACTATAATATTGCCGGCAACGGAATTTTCATTTCCAGTGTCATTTAAAAACTGGGTGAATTTTTTTCTAAGCCGGTCGAAATAAATAAGACCGCCTCCATTGGTACCAATCCACAAATTCCCTTTTTTGTCCTCCGCAAAACAATTAATATCATTGTACTGCAAACCATCTTTGCGGTCAGGCTGATGCTGATATAACTCAAATTGATGTATATTCTGGTTGATATAGTTCAGTCCCTTTTTTCCGGTTCCTATCCAGATAAAGCCTCTACTATCATTGTATAATAACTTTATTGAGTTGAAGCTTAAACTGCCTTTTCCAGTTGCGTTGTTAACTACGTAAACTATTTTTTGATAGTTGGCTTTATCCACAACGTTTATTCCGCCATGATCGGTAGCTATCCATATATTCCCTTTTTTATCTTGTGTTATTCCTTCAATTAAATTATCATTTAAGCGATAGGTTTTGCTTGCTGTTGAAAAATTGATAACCTTTTTTGAATCGCTTCTGACAAGATATACACCGCGCGTTTCTCCGCGCAAATACGCCCAGATATCCCCACTGTCATCAACAAAAATTTTGAAATTAAATAATCTGCCGTTAGCTGCACTACCTAAGAGTGGTGATTTTTGTAGGACCGAAAATGACTGCCGGTCTATTTTTACCAATAATCCATTTGCATATGCCAACCATATATTACCTTTTTTGTCTTCGCTAAAACTCGTAATCGTGCTGTTAATTGCATCTTTGGAACCAAGGGCTAACCTTTGGGTTTTAGTTGTTGATGAATTGTATATATAAAGCCCTTTACCTTCATAAAGAAACCAATAATTATTTCTTCTATCCTGGTAAATATTTACAGGCTTTTCTTCTGGCAAGCCCAATGCCTTTAAGTATTTCCCGAAGTTATTATCAAATTTTTCGGTTACCGGGTTATAAATATACGCCGTATTACCGCTTTTGCCGACCCATATTTTATTGCCGGGGAAACCAAATATTTCGGTAACATAGTTATCAACTGACGATTCGTGGTTATTGGAATTGATCGAGAAGATGCGACATCCGTACCCATCGCAACGATTTAAGCCATCGTCCGTGCCCACCCAGATGAAACCAGTACTGTCGCGGTAAATAGCGTTTACATGGTCGTCTGACAAGCCATTTTTAACGTCGATTTTAGAGAAATTATAGACACCATTCTGTGCGGCCAACCTGTTGCTAACAAGCGTTAAAAGAAGCAGGTGTAAAAATATCGTTAGTCTGTTCATCTTAATCATCTCGTGCAACACTAGCTCCACCCGAAGGTAATAAAATGTACAGTAAGTATTACCCAGACTATCTAACTTTATAGCATCCATCAGACTTAATAAAAAATGGCTAAAACGCATAGTTTTCTAGAAGGTTCTAGAAAGCTTGGCATCTGCCCCACCCCCGAGAATTTGATTTGCTAAAGACAGCATGGTAATTTGGATTACCAAATGGCAGCCCGCTAACAATTGTCAAATAACCAGAAAATTTTTATTTTTAATGCTTTTTACATTTTCCTCTTTGAGCTAAGTAATTCAGAGAATTGTCAGATACCGATTTATCAATAAGCGAAATTGATTATGCACTTGGATTCGAGCATCCCCAATCATTTACCAAATTATTTAAGGCAAAAACCGACCTTTCACCTTTGCAGTTCCGAAACTCGTTTTATTAGGTGGCCCCTCATTCATGGTCAGGATGATTAAGGTTTTCTAATGAACGGCTTTGCATCAACAACCCAAACCAATCTTCAAGGTGCCAGGTTTGTGTAATCTTGCTATTTTTAAGGTGATGTAATTCCAGCATAGATATTTTTACCTTTTGGTTTACAGGTGAAATGCCCATAAATTCCTTATCATGAGTAAAAGCAATTCCCCCCCGCACTGCAATACGCTCGGCAGTGTCGAATATGTCTTGCATGGTAATTTCTATGTCCGGAAAGGTTTGGTGGAAAAAGGTGATTAGATTTTTTAACCCTTCAGTTCCTTCGTTATGCCCTGGAGTCATCGGTATATCCTGCCAGTCTGGAGGGGTTATTGGTATAGAACACTCTTATATTCATCCTAAATCCACCCTAAAAACGTCATGGGCGTACAAATCTCTTTATCACTTTAATGGGAATGAGTTATAGTTGATCTATTTTGTTCTTTTCAACTAATTTGGACATGGTAGAATTAAATGTAAAAAGATCCAGGCCAGGCGTAGTAAAAAATTCTAAGTCTGCACTTTCTATTTCAATAAGAGCTTTCTGCAAAACAATTTCTCCAATAGCTGTGAGTCTAATTGTTTTTGCTCTTGTGTCTGTCTCATGTTCTTCTCGTGTTAAAAACCCTTTATCCTCCAATGTTCGCAAAACTTTTGACACCATCATTCTATCAGCATTACTTTGGTTCGCTATATCAACTTGTGTGACTGCGCTGCTGTTTTTAGAAAGCCAGCCTAAAGCTGCCAACAAAACAAATTGCGTTTGTGTCAAGTTTAAAGGGTCTAAGACCTTCTTTTGTTTTCGTTGCCAAAGCATAGTCAATTGTCCGAGCAAATAACCTGGGCTGTCGCCTGGACTTTTAAAATGAAAATCAATTTCTTTAGGCATAATCAAGCTGAAGCATTAGGGTAGATATTAAATCACAATCGTGTTGGTTAATTTAAAGAAAACAAAAATATACGGATAAATCCAACTTTTTTTGTTTTCAATAAATTCCAGATCGTTAAGATTTTGACTCCAAAAAAGTTAATTTATACCCATCAAGGTCTTTTACATGGAATGCTCTGCCAAAAGGTGTTTCTATAATTGGACCCGCAGTGGTAATTCCATTCGCAACAAATTCCTCTTTCAATTCGTCTACATTTTTATCAATGGCAAACCAAAGAGCTACGCCAGTTCCTAACGCGCTTCCTTCAAGTGGTTCAAGAGGTGTACGAATTGCAAAACTTGCTTCTCCCTGATTATACTTGAAAATACAGGCTTGTGGGTTAGTATCACCAATTTCAAATCCTAATTTTTTTTCATAGAAGTCTTTTGATGCTTCCAAATTTTTCACCTGTAGTGATGCAAATGTTAATTGTCTCATTTTAGTAATTCTGTTTGTTGTCGCAAATATAGTATACATAACAACAATATCTCTATTTTTTTTATTTTTTCTCCGCGGATCATCTCAGCAACAGGGATCCTGTTCTACTACATTTTGCATTTATTTAATTTCGATTTTACCAATAGATTGCGAAGTATTTAAGAACTCTGAAGAGACCACATTCCAGACGGTTTCTTTCGGGAATAACGCATTACGAAGATATGCCCAGGTAAGCTTTTGTACAGCAGATACACGTTCCGGATTTTCATCCGTAGTTTCTGTAACTTGATAACCTGAAATTCCGCCAAGCATATGTTCTCCTCCAAATAAGGTGAGAAGTCGGTCGGCACCTGGGCTCATTGTAAAAGCGTCAATAAACCACTCCGGCCCGAGGACAGTAAGGGGTGAATAGTCGTTATCCCCAGCAACAACAAGCGCAGGCGTTGTCATTTCAGCATAGCTTTGGTTTAGATATGGTAGATGTTCTTTGGCGAAGTTACTAAGAGCATCCCCACCCCGTCCGCCTACAGCGAGAAGTACGCCTACCTTTATACGGGATTCAGAAAAATCTTCGCCAAGGCTGCCGTCAGCATTAATCATTCTGGAACCCAAGAGCATCGCCGTGGTTTGTGCGCCAAAAGAATGCCCTACTGCTGCAATCCGGCTATGATCGACTCTGCCTTTAAGACTTGGGACCGCTGACTCTATACTATCGAGCTGATCCAGGACATTCCTGACATCCTGGATACGAATCTTCCAGATGAAGGGTTTTCTTGGGTCATCCTCCGCAACGTTCAACCTTTTAGAATCAAGAAATGTAGGCTGAATTACCACAAATCCTCGTGCGGCCCAAAAATCAACCAGCGGCGAATAGCCATCCATAGAAGATCCGAAGCCATGCAAGAAAATAATTATGGGTAGTTCACTGCCCTCTAGCGGAGCGGAGACTTTTACTTCTAAATTACTGCCGCGTCCGGGAACCGATAGGACGACGGGACGCACAGCTATCACAGGAGCTGGCTTACTTATGATTGTATCTATTTGATTATTTATTACGTTCATTTTAACTAAAGTTATCAGTGAGTAAATTTAACGAGCAATATTCAATAGTGAACTATGCGTTCCCTTAAGGGAAGTGCTTTACTCAAAGGAAGCTATATCTTTGTAACATGAAGAAATCGCCAGTTATAGAAAACATTTCACCTAATTGTTTAAAGCATCTGAAAGCAATTAATGATACACGGGATATGCTTAGTGGCAAGTGGAAAGTAATGATCATTGGAAGTCTGTCATTCGGAAAGATGAGATTTTCTGAACTGCAAACGCTAGTAGATGGCATCGGCCCCAAGATGCTTTCAAAGGAATTGCAGGAACTGGTGTTAAACCGATTAGTCATCCGTAACGCGGTAGACACTAAGCCGCTAACCGTCGAGTATGAATTATCCACACTTGGTCAAACACTTAAACCCGTTATAGAAGCAATGGCGGACTGGGGCGAAAAATATAGATGTGACATTATTAGCCATATAAAAGCGACTTGAAACTGTTGGCCGTACTTTAACTTTCATCATTATGCTAATTTAACGTTAATCCCTTAGCGTGTTCTAAACTAACCCAATACCCGTTTCTCTTGCCAGTCAAAATTTCCTACTCTGCTTGCTATTAACCAATTGTTGCCCACGCGCAGGTAGTTATCCTCATACCTCGCCCCTATGGTAGTTATCATTTTTCTTCCTTGTTCCTGACCGATCAAAGTAGCCATACAATATACTGTACCAGTAGCTGTATTGCCATTTATAGTAACTACCTGTTGACCGTTGAAATGGTACACGGTGTCAAAACCCTCAAGAAATTTACTGAAAGCTTCTTCTATTGCTTTTCTACCTTCCAGCTTTAAAAGCAAAATTCCCCCCGCCCATGTTTCCGATACAGCGTTATCTGTAAAAAGTTGTACCTGCTTTTTAAATTCTCTTTTATCGCCAAGAATTGCAACCCAGTCAATAAGTTCTTTAAGCGCAGCCCTCCCGGCTAATTCTTTGTTGTCCATGATCTGTAAATAAAGGCCGTCTCAACATGAGTCTATAATCAATAGACTCATCAACTCCGAGATCTCTCATTGTTTGGTTAGTTAGTAAAATCACTTAAGGATTAGCCTACGGGTATTGTCGTTTAAAACGTTTATTCATCAGCAGCTCTACCTTAATAGAACAAAGGTCAGTTAAGATGTCAATCAAAAATTAGTCTGCTCGGCAAAAAGTGTAGCCAAAATTACATTCACAATTGCGAACAATCTAATTTCAGATTTTATACGGAATTTGAATATTTTTACATGGAATCGGTTAGTTACAAATCAATTCATCTATTAGTGCTTAGATTTAAATTACTATCTATGAACCCATTTATTCTTGCCCTTCAAGCACGTAATCTCACAGTCGAAATTCATCATCATTCAGCTTATCAAATCGTGCTGTCGAGTGATACACCCTTTAATTCTACTATTAGCGGAACGCTATATGAACGAATCCACGGGTTTCTGATAAAACCTCATGTCCGTCATTTTTGTGTTGCAGAGAAAGGAACATTGAATATTTTAAACATAGAGCCCTACTCAAATATTGGTTTAGAACTAGCTATCAGGTTTCAGGAGAATGAAGAATATGTAGTATTTGCCTCGCCATCCGAAACAAGTTTTTTCTTCCAGACACCAAAAGACAGTTCGGATATTAACACGGTAATTGATGCTTTGCTCTCCAAATTACCTTCTACTGAATATGATCTAAGAGTTACTAAAATCGTTGACTACATTAAGGATAATTACTTTCAATCCGATATCACACCGCAAACATTTGCCGATATCGTTTTTCTTTCGCCATCTCGGCTAGCCTCACTCTTTAAAAAGCAAACCGGAAGCAGTTTATCTAAGTATTTATTATGGACACGTTTACGCCAGGCAATCTATCTTACACTTTCTGACAAAGACAGAAGCCTTACAGATATCGCCTACGGCACTGGGTTTTACGATCTTCCACAACTTAATAAGTATATGTATGAAATGTTTGGGATGCCGCCGAAAGCCCTAAAGCACAGCAGCGATTTGATACAGGTTTATTAACATAATTTTTGAATTCACTATCAAATACTTTGGTTAAGACAGCTATATATGCAAAAACACAATAGTGATTTGATACAAGTTTGACAGTTTGGTTGTACGCAACTTTGTGATATCAATTTAACAATTATAAAATTATATCATGAAAGCAATAGCATATCAAAAGTTTGGAAGCACAGATGTTTTGCAAACTGTAGAACAACTTAAACCTACTATTCTATCAGATCAGGTATTGGTAAAAGTTAGAGCCTTTTCTATCAATCCAATGGATTGGAAAATTAGAAAAGGAGAAATGACACTAATGTCAGGCTCAAAATTCCCGAAGAATACGGGTGCCGACTTTGCCGGCATTGTTGAGGATATCGGATCTTCTGTAATTGGCATTAAAATAGGCGATGAAGTTTTTGGAGTAGTAAAAAATATGATGAAAGAAGGGGTTTCAGCCGAATATGTTGCCGTGGCCTCTACTTTAATCTGGAAAAAACCTTCTAATATCAGTTTTCCCCAAGCGGCCTCTATTCCAGTTGTGGGTACTGCGGCAGTTACCGTTTTAGAAAAAATAGGCAACGTTAATCCACAAACTAACATTCTAGTAAATGGTGCTACTGGTGGTGTCGGCATGTTTTTACTTCAATTATTAAAGCAGCAAGGCGCGTACGTAACAGCAGTTACCAGTACAGATGGGGCAGAATTTGCAAAAAAATGGGGAGCAGATTCTGTGATAGATTACTCAAAAGAAAATGTGCTTTCTCAGACAGCCACTTATGACATCGTCATCGATCTATCCGGCAAAATGGGTTACAAAAATGCAATGCAAATAATGAAGCCTAGGGCCAGGTTTCTCAACCCAACACCAAAACCAATCGAGATCCCTGTATCGCTTATCAAAAATTTATTTACTGGCAAAAAACACATTGTAATACTCTCCAGTCCGGCTGCTAAATACACTGATGCTTTACTAACTGCGCTAAAAAAAGGGCTGCAGATTGAGGTTAATAAAGTATTCCAATTTGTTCAATACAAAGAAGCATATCAATATGCTGAGCAAGGAGGATACATAGGAAAAGTTGCAGTAGAGATAAACTAAAGTAATCAAAATAAGGAACAGTGATCTGATACCAGTTTAACTTTTTCAATTACAACATCTTTACATAGTAATTAAGCAACAACAATTTAAATCAACAAAATGAAAAAGAAAATAGTAATCCTCGGCGCCACTGGAACAGTAGGCGGTAAAATTTCAGAAATTCTTCTAAATGAAGGCCACCAGGCAAAATTGATAGCCAGGCATACCGAAAAGCTCGAGAAATATCGCAGTTTGGGCGCAGAGATCATCGCAGGAGATATCACCGATGTAAAAACGCTGACCAATGCGTTAAAAAATGCAGATAGTGCATTTATTTTAATGCCGGATAATGTTAAGGCTGAAAATACCAGAGCCTACCAGAGACAAGTAACAGGCAAGCTCATTGAAGCCATTGAGCATTCAGGCATCAAATACATTGTAAACATGAGCAGCCTTGGATCACATATGCATGAAGGTAATGGTATCATGGCTGGTACCGGCGAGCAGGAAGTAAGGCTAAACCAATTAAACGATGTAAACGTGTTGCATATTCGCTCTGCCTATTTTATGGAAAATTTCCTTAGAACAATAGGCCTGGTGAAGACCAAGGTCATCAATGGTACCGTAGCAGCGGGTGATCATGCGATACCAATGGTGGCCACGCAAGATGTTGCAAAAATTGCAGCAGGGCATTTAGCAAGCCTTGACTTTAGTGGCAAAAGTGTCCATGCGGTTATGGGCCCACAAGATTATACCTATAGAGAGTTTACAAGCATAATTGGTAAGGCCATTGGCAACCCGGATCTTCCCTATGTACAGCTACCCGTAGAGCAGGTTAAGCAGATCTTCCTGGGCAATGGCTTTTCAGAAGACTTTGTCGATAACCTGGTCGAAATGGGAACAGCCGTAGCGACCGGCTTCATGAACTATCAGAAAAGAGATGATTCCACAACAACGTCAACAACTGCAGAGGACTTCGTAAATAATGTATATCTACCCTTATATAATATATGATACATCTATCCCGGCGGTAATATCCGATCGTTGTAGGGTATATTGCTGTACGTTCATCATTATCGATCTATAAGCCTAGTGATTTTATCAGCTCTATTTGTTCAGGAATCGAGGTGGCGGTTTTAGATATTTCATGGAAAAATCATGACAATAAAGCCTGATTTATGCTGGAATGAGACATTTAAATATGGCAGCTATAAATTCAATAAAAGCCTCAGAATTCCTGTTAGAAAGCATCCGTCAATCTTAACGGATGCTCATGTTTGCATCACGAAGCATCGCAGATGATTAAAGATTAGCGATCTTTTCAACAGGTAGCTTTGTCGCTATATTAATCCGATTTAAGGGCATCCCCATCTTTTTCAGTCACGCGCAACTTGTTCAATTCCTTGTTCAAGTGCCTTTTTTTCGACATAGGCTTGGGCATTTTTATTATCCCATTTATACTTTAAATCTTGATCGTATAACATTTGTTCTTCCTTTGTTAAATTAGCGTATTCTGCAATATTGAATAATTTCTAAAAAACGGGTTGTAGTGCAGGGGTCAACACATTCCTGCATTTTACTGCCCCAACTGAAGCACGTTAGCCCCAAGTGGCTCTTCCTTAATCCGCTGCAACTGCTTATCGTGCAAAGTTACCAGTACCTCTAGTGACCCTGTACTTACCGTTGCACCGAGCAGATGCCCTCCAAATGCCTTAAAATCTTTACCTGTCACTACTCCATGGATATGAAGCGAAGGTTTTCCCCCTTGCCAGGCGATAGAACCGGTCATACTTGCCATTTCAACCTCAGAGAACTGCTTCGGCTCATACTCTTTGGTCTTAAAATTAAAAAATCCGAATCTGGCATTGACAAATCCCATCCCGCTTAAAGCTGCCGAAGGTATCTTTTCAGCCATGGCCATGGCCTCTATCTGTATAAAAACATCATCACCCTGGCGCAGTACCATAAGGTATCCTGCAGGAACCTTAATATAGCGTTTTGAGGTATCAGTTTGGGTTTGGGCAACCGAGTGCTGAGTCCCACACAGAATACACAAGGACAATAGATAAAAAATATTTTTCATGATAGAGTTAGATAGTGACGCTTTCTTGTGTTTAAAAATACTATTATTCAATGCTTAAATCAATCTTATATTAAATCATCCACAAGTTGCAAACCGCTTGCGAATCTGACGTTTTAAAATCAGCCTCATGGTTGCCAAATGATACCAGATATAATTAATTAAAAGTCGATCGGAATTGCGCGGGCGATAACAGCGTTTTTGTTTTAAACAGCCTGCTGAAAGACTGGGGATGTTCAAATCCTAGTCGGTAAGCCACCTCGCCGACTGTTAGTTTAGTGGTAGACAACAACTCCTTTGACCGCTCGATCAGTTTTTGGTGAATATGCTGCTGTGCGTTTAAACCGGTGAGCGAACGCAGCATATCGCTTAAATAGTTGGGCGTATAATTCAGTTGCTCGGCGAGGTGTTGCACAGTAGGCAAACCATGGTTGACGGGTTCCTCGTTCATAAAATACATATGTAGCAGTTGTTCGAATGCCTGAAGCAGGTCACTGGTTGCTGCCTGCCTGGTGAGAAATTGACGCTTGTAAAACCGCTTGGCGTAGCTTAACAGCAGTTCGATCTGTGCGATGACCACTTCATGGCTAAAATCGTCTATCCGACTGTTGAGTTCCTGCTGAATAATAGTAAATATAGAGGATACTATGGTTCTTTCCTGCTCGGAAAGATGCAGTGCCTCGTTTGATGCATAAGAGAAAAAACCATATTGTTTGATCTTTGCAGCAAGTGGATAACCCTGGATAAAATCCTGATGAAAGATTAGCGAATAACCTTCGTTGCCTTTGTAAATTTTGGTACTGCCTACGATCTGATTAGGCGCCGTGAAAACCATACTTCCTTCGTCAAAGTCATAATAACCCTGGCCATATCTAAACTGACCTCCCAATTTGCTTACAAAGGATATTTTGTAAAGCGTTGTCACATAACTCACTGGCAACCTGCTCAGGTTGATCCTTTCTTCGCGGGTATCCAGCAAAGTAATAAGTGGATGAGCCGGCCCTGGAATATCCAGCATGCGGTGTATCTCAGTGATCGATCCCAGTTTAACAACTTTTGGTGTATCGGTTTTCATAATCTAAGGTAATTAAACATGACCGGAGCTTATTCAGCCACCGGTCATAATTGATTTAATAACGGCCTACCCTTTTTAAGTGCATTACCAAGGCAAAGGACCCTCAGGGCCGGTGAAGCCGCCTGTTGGGCCATTTGTTTCAAGGGCTACCCGAACAGGTTCACGCGAGCCCACTTCCAGGCTGTCCGTTCCCGCAAAATTGTTCAGCGCAGTAGCCGTGTAACCTGGGCTTGTGGCATTCACTTTAATACCTTCTTTTTCCAGTTCCAACGAGAAAGCCAGCGTAACGGCATTAAGCGCTGTTTTGGAAGCAGCGTAAACAATGCCGAAGTGGTCTCTTGCCCAGCATTCCGGGTCAGAGATCCAGGTCAACGAACCCAGCCCACTTGATACATTGACGATGCGTGCTGCTGGTGACTTACGCAGTAAAGGCAAGGCCGCCTGGGTAACGGCGATTACACCGAATACATTGGTTTCCCATACGGTGCGCACTTCGTCTAGTGATACATTAACGGCACGCCCGGTGCTCATCAGTTCTTCCGGGCTTTTGGGAGCTGTCCCGCCATGTGATATACCTGCATTGTTAACCAGCAGGTCCAGGCGGCCATATTCGTTTCCTATCCGTTCCACCGCTGAATTGATGGTTTGCTGGTTGGTGACATCCAATTCGATTGCTTTGGCATTTCCACCAATAGCTACAGCCGCCTTTTCTCCGTTTTCTATTTTACGTGAACCCATATAGACGATGTAACCATTTGCTACAAGTGCTTTGGCAATTTCATTGCCCACTCCCTGGTTGGCGCCGGTTACCAGTGCAACCTGCTGGCCGTTTGTTAATGATGCTTTCTGATTTTCCATAACAATAAATGAATAATGTATAAACAAAATTGGGTATTCATGGCGGGGACACCGTAACCAAAACAAGGACATTTGTAACCAAACCAAAGATCATTGGTGTTACACACTACCAGCGACGTGGCTAAGCTGGCCGGATTGATAGAAGCCAAATCCGATCATGGCTATAAAACCAATAATTGTTATTGTAAATGGCAAGGCGCTAAAGATTGAAAAAAGATTTTGCAGAAAAAGTTTAGCCAAGCGGCTAAAACAGTAGCATGGCTTTTTTACAAGCTTCCACCAGGGTATAAAATTGCAATAGAAGGCAGAGAACCTAAAGTTATACAGCGGAAACTTTTGTTACGCCTTATTTAAATAACTGTTTAATCAAATGAATTGTAGCACTTGGAAGTGCGCTAACAATTTCTAAACATAAGGCCAAAAGTGGTAAAATTAGATAGGTCCAAACAGGATATTTAAATTTTGGCGAGGTACCTTTAATACACGCTTGTAATGCAGGTAATACTTTGTCTTTATAGTGCCAGAGTATCAACGAGGTTAACAGCAAGTAAAATGGCAATCTTATTGTAAATGGTGTATATAGCCCCATAAATGTCATATCCCATATGAGTATATTCATCCAAATGGGAATTGATATGAATGCTCCTATAATAACTGTGCGATTATAAAGAATCAACATTGCAGTAAAAATCTGAGAAATTCCAACAAATGACTTGAAAGGCTCATGATCAGCTAGATACCAGGACAATCTAAACAAGTCAATTTTTTTTAGTGGTAATTCCATACTTTCTTCCGTTACCCCGAATTGTCCATCAGTTAACTTACTCCAACCATATTTTAAGAGTGTCCAGGCTAATAATACTCGAGTAATTAGTATAAAATAATCCCAAATCTGTCTTTTGGTCAATTCTTTCATATTTGAGTAAATCAATGTTTGTAAAATAAGAGAAGTTTCCTTTAGATCCCATGGATTGAATATTGCTTTATCATAAAATATTGGTTAAAAAATTGTTAAACAGGGCATACACACTGGCTGTATGGAATGGTTCATAAAAGATAGACAAGCTTAATATTGTGTTTACGGTGTTTAGATAGGTTTGCCCTTGTTGTTTTTATAACATTTACTTAAAGTACCTGCAGCCCTCATGGCAGATAGTATGACTATCCTTGGATTGGACCAGCAGATTTATGAAGCCTATGTTGAAAACGTAAGGCTGGAATATGGCAATACCCCTCAGTTTGACATGGACAGAAAGCGTATCCTGCAGTATTTTTTAAAGATGGACAGGATTTACAAAACTGATTTTTCCATCAGCTGTATGAGTGATGAGACGCGCCTTACCAGGATGATGCTGCAATGATTAAAGGTCTGCGAGTTGTTCAATAATAAGCCCTGGAAAAGTTGAAATTTGGTGTAATGGCAAACCCATTCTATTCAGCTCACGCGCAATACTAATTGCTTTTCTTCTCTTACCTTCTTGAATTCCTTCTTCCCTGGCATAGGCAAAGGCACTGTAATTGTCCCATTTATTCTTTAAATCTTGATCGTATGACATCTGTTCCTCTTTTGTTAAATTATTGTGTGCTTTTTTTGAACCGCATCATTGGCACTTCGCCATTATTCAAGATCAGCTTACCGTCACTGCCAATGGAATAATTGTCAACTTTATTTATCATTTGTAAAAATGTCTGTTCCCCTCCCCCTTCACAGAACATCATTGTTGTTGGTCCGGGCTCTCCAAATGAAATTGTTTTACCTTTGGAGGTATATCTGGCACTATATCCGTTACAACCTGAAGTTCCACTAACTTCATTCGTTTTGGTATTGAATGTAATTTGGGGCTTCTTATTTGGATACAGACCTTCAAAAGCAATCCGTGGTCCTGAAATATACTCTAGTTCCCATGTTGCATTAGACAGATCGTCTCCGGTTTTAGTGTTCTTCACAGCGGAACAAGCGCTAATAAATATTGTTAAAAAGGAAAAGTATAGTACTGCTTTGTTTTTCATAGTTAAGGTTTTAAAGAATAAATCATTTTTTATTGTGCTTTTGCCATTAATAATTCAATAAGGATAAGTAAGGTCACTTACTTTGCGAAGGTATAAACTTATAACCATAAAATTCCCGGTAGCATTAACATGTTATTGAACCTAGAGGCTCACATATCCTTATTTTAAAATTCAATTGAGCGTTTGAAGTCGCTTACTGTAATAATAACGTGATTGATCCTAATTGTAAGTTTTTGATATCTATTTTTATTCTATATCGCTGAACATGCAACGTGCTTTCTTGCTTCGAGGGTGCTTCTTAGCCCGATCATCGTAAGAGAGGCGAGGCCAAACGCAGCACCGACCCAAGGAGTAAGTGAAACACCATGATAAAAAATGAACCAACCGCTTACCGTAGTTCCTACTGCTACGCCAAGGTTACCAAATGAAGTAGCCAGGCTATTGGCAAACTCCAAAGAATCGGGTGCTGCAGAAATCATATAGGCAGAGGCATTTAAGAAACAAGGAGCATAGAAGAACCCCCATAGTGCTACTACTAAAATGGTTGCTATGGGATTACCATCTGAAAAATATAAGAGGAATGGTATTATAAGGGTACCTGACAAGAATAATGAAGTAGTTTTGGGGATGTTCTTACCAAGCATCTTTCCTGAAAGCCAATTGGATAAAATACCAGTAACGCCAAATAATAAGAGCATATAACTTACCATTTCAGTGCTCATGTTTTTAGCTTTGATCAGGTAATCAGCAAAATAGCTGTAAGTAGAAAACCAGGCAGCGATCATGAAAAAGTTCATTGCCGTACTGATGATAAAAGAGCGGTTAGTAAGTATTTTCAATTGACTGCTGTAAGACTTCTTTGCGCGAACCGGCATCGGTGATAGACCTTTATAAATAGCAAGCAGTGCCACCAGTGTTACACCGGCCTGTACCATAAATGACACTTGCCATGTGATTTTACTTGCAAGATAGGTTGCAAGGGGAACGGTGGTGACCATTGTGATAGCGATCCCACCCAATACGATCCCCATCATTTCATTTTTCTTTCTATCTGCCACCTCTGCCGTTGCTGCTGATATTGCTACGGCTATGTAGACAGGCTGAAGAAATGCGGGGAGTATCCTTACCAGCAAAAGCACCCAAAAAGGAGGAGCAAATGATGAAACTGTTCCTGTCACCAGAAAAATAGAAATTGCTGTCATCATTACTTTTTTGCGATCGAAACCTGAGGCCAGCAATGTCATAAACGGACCAGTAAGAGCTATCACCAAAGCGAAAGCACTGAGTAATACACCTGCTTTTTCAATAGAAATATGGTAGTATTCGGCTACCTGAGGCAGAATGCCGATAACGCCGAACTCTGTAGTGATCACACCGATCATCCCAAGGCATCCTATGTAGGCAATTTTTTTCATTAGTTTTTTTTAGCGGTTATGAAGCTATCATAGGCATATTCATTACTTTTTGTAAGCGGTATGCTGATGATGGTTATATACTGTTGTGTTATATATTTATTTGTCGGAGCAAAATTGCGGTTAGTTTTATTATAAATAAAATAATAAGATTTATACAAGTCCATAAATATATTTATAGGTTTACAACATGGTAAATCTGGAATGGTACAGGACATTTAAAGCGGTATATCAGACCGGCTCGCTTACTGCGGCATCAAAAATATTGTTTATCTCACAGCCTAATGTAAGCCAGCATTTGTCTGCATTGGAAACACATGTGGGCAAACTGCTTTTTGAAAGAAAACCCCGGTTAGTGCCTACGGATTATGGGAAATTATTTTATACGCGAATTGTTGAGTCCTTAGAAAAACTTGAAGAGGTGGAAGCAGATTTTAGGGCAATCTGTCACAGCGCCAAACTACCTGTTCTAAGGATTGGTACAGTTAAGGAATTTTTTCAAGCTGTTTCAGTCAAATACCTAAACGAGATACCAGCTGATCTCATTATTTCTTTCGGCCTCACCAAAGACCTGATTACTCGGCTCCCTAGAGGAGAAATTGATTTCGTAATTGCTACACAAAAAATAGAAGGTAAAAACCTTATCTATGAGCCTATTTTTAAAGAAGAGTTTGTTATTGTAGGTAGTTCTTCACTAAATACTTCTGCTTTCAACAAACTTGTAAAAAAAAAGGACTGGGGATTGGTAGAGGACTGGTTACTTGATCAAAGGTGGTTTGCTTACAGTTCTGATCTGGCAATGATACGAAGATTTTGGCTTAAAAATTTTAGTAAAAGGCCAGCAATCAGTCCAGGTTTTACGATCCCGGATATGCATGTTATTTTAACTGCCATGGTGAGTAGTGAAGGCGTAACAATTACCGCCGATTATCTTGCGAAAGAATTCTTACTGGAAAACAAACTGAAACTGATTTGGAAGGGACACTTTGCAACAGATAATACTTTGTTCCTGGTTTATGATAAAACTAAAGTAACCACAGAACAGATAAACCTGGCTCGAGTGCTTTTGAAGCATAATTTATAATTCCCCCGCCTCTGCGATGGCTTTGCAGATCTAAATTGCAGCAATTCCCCCAGGATTAATCTTCGTTCATATATGTTAGCAATGGCTTCAAAATTGCTTGAAATGCGGACGATGACGTATGAACCCGCATATATTTTAACACTCAAAATGGATGAGGTTACCCAGGCATTTTTTGAGGAGCTGCGTCAACGCAATTTCCCATCAGAAAGAAACTATCTGAATGCCCACCTGACCTTGTTTCACCAACTACCACCACAGCCGGCTACAATTTCTGCATTGGTCGATTTCCACTTTGCGTCATTTCAATTGAAGGCCACGGGTATAAAGAATCTGGGAAACGGTGTCGCTTATCGGATGGAGGCTGAATCCTTAAATCAATTACACAACAAGCTGAAAAGTATGTTTGTAAATCAGCTGTCTGCACAAGATAGCCAGGGGTTTCGTGGGCACGTGACCATTCAAAATAAGGTAAGTTTGGATCAGTCAAAGCAGCTATTGCATGAACTGACCGCAAATTTTAAGCCTTTTGCGGCACATGCACTGGGATTAGATCTTTGGGAATATTTAGGCGGTCCATGGTCGCACCTTCACTATTTCCCCTTTGATTCATAAAGCGCCAAGGCTATAGTTTCCTAATATACATTCGCCTTTCAAATCACCGGAGTGAGGGTGACAGTGGACGGGTGAAGGTGAGATTATGATTCCTGTCTCTCAAATATTCCTCCTTAACACATACAAATGAATATTTTCACATTCTATTTGTAATTGATCTAAATAATGCTTTAAATTTGTCACGAAAAGTTATCAACTCATTTTATAATTTATTGCATATATGAAATTTTTACGAATTATTATTTTGCTGATGCTGGCGGGGGGAAGTGTTTTTGCGCAACAGCCGGGCACGTCTGCCATTAAAGGCAGGATAGTAACCTCCGACGGACAAAGTGCCGCTTCGGTATCTATTAAACTTATCGGTAAACCTTTAGGATCTACCTCAAATGAAAACGGTGAATATATCATCAACAAAGTAAAACCTGGAAAATATATTGTAAGAGTATCTGCAGTGGGCCTTACAAGCCAGGAAAAAATTGTAGAATTTACTTCCTTGGAACCATTGACGGTAAACTTTACGTTGAAAGAAGACCGTAGTACACTGGATGAGGTGAATATCCATACAAACGGTAAAAAATATAAAATTGACAAGCCTTCCAATTCACTTCGTTTGAATGAGCCTTTGCTGGAAGTACCGCAGAATATTCAGGTTGTTACTTCAGGAACGATTTCGGATCAGCAGATCATCAGCATGAGCGATGGATTGATCAGGAATGTAAGTGGGGCGGTACGGTTGGAGCACTGGGGCGACTTGTACACGAATGTAAGTATGCGCGGTTCGCAGATCCAGGCGTTTAGAAACGGATTTAACGTGGTGAATTCTTATTGGGGCCCGCTTACGGAAGACATGAGTTTTGTTGACCACATTGAATTTGTAAAAGGACCTGCGGGTTTTATGGTATCAAGCGGAGATCCGAGCGGTTTATATAATGTGGTGACTAAAAAACCTACTGGACAACGCAAAGCGGAGGTTTCTTTGACCACAGGTAGTTTTGGCCTTAATCGTGCTACATTAGACCTTGATGGTAAGCTGAGCAATGATGGAAAACTGTTATACCGATTGAACGTAGCTGGTCAGAATAAAAAATCATTCCGCGATTATGAAAACAACAACAGGTATAGCATTGCACCGGTAGTTTCTTATCAAATAGACGATCAGACAAAGGTAACGGCAGAATATGCGTTGCAGCATGCAGAAATGACGGATGTTGGTTCTTATTATGTTTTTAGTACTGATGGGTACGCGAAGTTTCCAAGGAATTTTACTCAAACAGCTCCGGGCCTGCCGCCAACAAAAATAGATGACCACAGCCTTTTCTTAAATATTACCCACGATATCAATGAAAACTGGAAACTTACGGGTGCTGTTTCATACTTTAATTATCAGCAAACTGGTAGTTCTATGTGGCCAACTTCAGTTAATAGCAACAATACAATGATTAGGAATGTTGGCATTTGGGATGCTAAAAGTGAAATGAGTATGGCTCAGGGTTTTGTAAACGGTACTGTACATACGGGAGCGGTTACGCATCGCATTCTGGGCGGGTTTGACCTAAGCAATAAAAATTACTTTGCAGATTGGGGCCAAAGCCATGACCTGGATACAGAGGCTAGTCCATTCGACAATGCGAATCCTAACTACGGAGTTCCTTCAAATGGCTTTCCTGTTTTTGACAGAACGCTCAACCTTGAAGCCCGCGCTACCACTGCCGGAGGTGTAATGTCTAGCGAGTCTGCAAGTTTTTACGCTCAGGATGAGTTGGGCTTTTTTGACAATAAACTACGTTTAACGATAGCTGGACGATACACCAACATTAAACAATTTTACTACGGTTCTACCTCTGGTAAAAAATTTACGCCGAGGACCGGTATCAGCTATACGATAGATAAACAGACTTCAGTGTATGGTTTATATGACCAATCATTCATCCCGCAAAATGCAGGCAGGTTAGTTAGCGGTAGCACAATTAAACCAATTACGGGCAATAACCTGGAATTTGGAATTAAAAAAGACTGGGGAAGGGATAATACCTGGAATACTACTCTGGCCGTGTACCGGGTATTGAAAAATAATGAGGCTAATGTGTTACCTGATAGCGATCCTAATAATCCCGTAAGCTTTCTTCTGGGTCAGAAAAAGACACAAGGTATTGAGTTTGATTTACGCGGAGAAATTATCCCGGGCCTAACTTTAGTGGCCAATTACGCGTTAACAAGCGCAAAAGTAAATAAGGTAGGAACAGACGTGCCCGCATCTGCCGGTATCAATGTAGGAGACATTATTCCGGGTTACGCAAAACATGTTGCAAATACCTGGTTAACGTATAAACTTCAAAATGGCGCGCTGAAAGGTGCCGGTATATCAGGCGGTTTTACTTTCTATGGAGATCGCGAAACTGATAGCTGGAGTGAGTCTGAAGTACGTTTGCCTACTTACTATAAATTGGATGGCGGGTTATTTTGGGAGAACAGTAAAATGAGGGTGAACTTTAATGTTTTCAACGTACTAGACAGATATTTATATTCTGGATCGTATTATTCTTTTAATTCTGCTTTTTACACGCAGGCAGAAGCACCAAGAAATTACCGTCTGTCGTTATCTTATAAGTTTTAAACTAAAACTTGCTTAAACTAATCAGGGGGTTGCGTCAAGAATGATGCAGCCCCCTTATTTATTTGTCAGTAGGCGGTATCCTACGCTAACCGTCGCATCAACACGCTAAATATTTCTGGTACTCGCTGAATTTCATCGAGAATGATCATTTTGCCTTTATAAATTTCAAAATAAGCTTCGGGCTATTCCAATCTTGCAATATTTGCAGGGCTTTCCAAATCCAAATAAAGGTAATTGGAATCGATGTCGTTACCAATTTCTTCAGCTAGAGTAGTTGTTCCAATTTACCTGGGACCAAGAACCCAACAGCAAGGTATTCTCCAATAATTGCCTTATCTCTTCTTTTGCATTTCGCGCTATCATCCTTGCAAAAGTAATATTGAATGTTAGAATTGCAAGGATGAGTTCCGCTATTCTTAGTTGCTAAAAACCATGCATTCTTCATTATCATTGAAAGTGGTATGGTTTTATTGATTCGGCAAATCGGAAAATTTTGGCCAAGAGGTAGTGGTAGCAGCTGCCTTAAAAATTCTTTAGTGCGGTCTTTACATGGATCTCTATTTAATGGTTGTTTTTATTGTCCCTAAAAAGTTAATCGAGCTTTCAATGTAATCCCCAGGTTTAAGGTAACGAGGGTTTGTCATTTCTTTTTTAAGATACTCCTGCAGGATGTAAAGATGCATTTTATCAGAAAAAAAGGCTCCTGTAAACATGTATTTTGTGATCGTGCCAAATATAAAACTTTTTGTTGGCGCGTTGAACACAACTCCTGAAGGTGTTCCTGTGATAATGATGCTGTTGGCCGGAATGCAATTTCCATCAAATAAGCTTACCATTTTGCCTTGGTAATAACTTTTCTTTTGGCCTTTTACAGACAATGAACGTTCAATAATCTTGTCAATATTCCAAACCATATTTTTCACACTTCCGTTCTGCCGTACTCTGCCATTTACTGAAAGCTGCAGTTGTAATTGTTTGGCAAATGCCCGCCAGTTTTTAGGGATGACGATGTAAGGTCCCGTAGGCAGAAAGCCTTTTTTACTTTTGGCATCGGGAAATCCCTTGCCACCTGTCACATTCTGGCTATCCATTTCACTCATGAGTGCAGCCCTGTCGGTAAAATCGTTGACAACTAAAAATCCGATCATTATATGATTAAGGTCGTAAGGTGAACAGACTGGTGAGGGGAATACGATTCCAAGTTCTACCTCATGATCGAGAAGCAAGCCATTGGTATAATTTAGGGTATGTATAAATGGATCTGTGTTGACCAATTTTGGAAACATGAACGGCTTGACCTGTCCGGTTTCTTTTCCGTGCTCTGCGTAGTTGATACCAATTGCGAGATGCTCATGACCTTCAACACCAGGTAAAATGTCGGCATATTTAACAGCGGTTTTTTTAGAACTTTTGTAGATAATTTTTACAGTTTGGTCAAATGTTAAGTTTTTTATAACATCAAATGAGTTGCGCTCATATTTATTTAGTTCAGCACTAAGGTCAACCCCCTTTAAGACTTGGCCATCATCTTCGAGTACGGCGAGTGTATGAATTTGCCCGCCTTTAAGGAACCTGCTTAAAGTGAGCGCCTCTTCGGGTTTTTTAATGACTTGTGCGTGTTTTGCAAAGGTGCTGTTCCCCGGAAGGGAACTGAGCATATTTTGTGTGGAGTGAAAATGATTTTTGAGTACATCCAATGGAAGCAAAAAGCGTGCATATACTGGATAAGTGTTTATGAGTGTGAGCAGGCGGCCAACAACTAAACCGATTAATATTCTGTGCATAATAATGTGGAAGATTATTGTGGGTTATTTTTTACCTGGTACAATTCTGTAGCTTAAACCAATTTTGAAAGACATACCTCTTGACACTTCGGGGTTGATAGGATTGTTACGGTCTCCCAGTTCATAGAAATCGACAAAGCCATCTGCTTTATCTGTTTTGTTATAGATCTCCATATTTCTGATGAGGGTATAGGCTGCTGTTGCCCTTAACGCCCATTTGGAGGAAATGTAACGTTCTGCAAAAAGGCCAGGATTAACAGTATTGTACTCAAAGTAGCGGTCCTGATTATCCAACCGATAGGTAGAATTTTGCACAAAGAGATTGAAACCAGTATTCACCTTTTCATTTACAGCGTAACTAGCGGTAAGGTTATGAGGGATATCACCATATAGTTGCCATTTATCATTGAGCTTCCAGTCCATACCAACGAGGGCCACATATTGCGGACCATAGAACTGCCTTCTATATCCCAAGATTGCTTTCCAGGTGATGGTTTCGCTAACCTTCCAGCTTCCGCGGACGATAGCGGCAAACTTTATATCGGACCCTTTTATATTCTTATATTCACTATTCATGGTAGGCATGAGCAAGGCCGTTAAGTTGAAACTTTTGCTGACCATAGTGCTGTAGCCCAATGTTGGTGAAATACTGTAAACACGTTTGACCTCAAAATCTGGATGTGTACCAGAGAAGTTGAACGCCTCAAGATTACCACCTACAATTAGGTATTTGGACTTGTTAGGGTTAAGAAAAAGCGGTATGTTAGTCCCGATTTTTAAACTGTTGCCGGTAAATTTTTGATCGCCGGATGGTGTTTTGATCTTGATGGGTATATGCTCATAGCTGATGTTGGCACCCTCTATATACCCCTGCCCAAAGCTATAGCCGGGTAAAAGCATAAAAAGTACAAAGGCAAAAATTACATAATAAAATGGTTTGTAAATAAGGACCTGTTCTGCAGGGATGCGTGGTGATTGCTGATTGTTAAATTTCATGGCTGATTAATTTTATAATGTTGTTGTTTTTAAGGAATGAGACAAAACTATAGACATGCACTGCGGAACTCATTGATGTTTATCAATATCGAAATGAGGAAGTTATTTTGTGTGACCAGGGTTATTAGGACCAGATGAGGTTTACCACAACGTTTGACCGGCTTGACAATATTCCTGGCTTTGTAACGTATATTACTTGTGGTTTTTAACCACCAATTTTAAGTGATTTCTGAAGCCGTAACTTAGAAGAAAACATCAACATGCCCGATAACGGAACACTTGTAAAGATAGAGGCCTTCATCAGGCAATTTGTTGAACCCAATGAGGAAGAGTGGAAGGCTTTTGCAGATATCCTGCAACTAAAAACACTAAAAAAGAAGGATATGCTGCTGGAGAGTGGCCAAATCTGTAATTTTATCGGATTTGTAAACTCTGGTGTAATCCGTGAATATGCGTTTCAAAATGGAAAGGAATCTACGGTTGATTTTGTGGCAGAAAATCAGTTTATTGTTGACTTCCCAAGCTTTATAAGGGGGACGCCATCCAGGCAGTACCTGGAAGCATTAACAGCCGTAGATATGTTGATCTTTAAAAAAGATGCCTTAAATGCGATTTTCGACAAATATAAAATTTGGGAGCGCTTTGGCAGATTAATAGTGGAGCAGGTGTTTTGCACAATGGAAGAAAAGCGGAAAAACATCATTTCAACTACGCATGAAGAGCAGTATCGTAATTTCGCATCAGCTTATCCGAATGTGGTACAGCAGGTACTACAATACTACATTGCTTCATATCTGGGCTTAACGCCAGAGCACCTTAGCAGGATTAGGAAGAAGGTTTAATAATTAACAAACTTTGGCAGTATATGCCTCTGTTACCACATTTTTAATAACAAAACCCGCTTGCATGCCGTTAGAACTGCATTCGGGTCATTTCAATATCACCATCACTGCCGGTATTAAATATAAATTTTCCCTTTCTGCCATTGACTTTTACTGGAATAAAAGCAAAGGTATAGGTGTAGCCAACACCAGGCCTAATGTATACCACACAATGAGTTACAGCATTCACTACTAAAGGTGATTGTAGTGCAAACCAGTCCCTTGTAGTTTTGAAGAATAAAAACAGGGCATACAGCGATAATTAAAGGATATTAACCCGGGTTAATATTATTGAAAGACGCTGTGCTTAGGTTTGCTTTACCGTAATGAATTGATAATCAATAGCCACATCAATTTGTTACAATTAAACACAAAAGTAGATGAACAAAATAACAAACCGTCCACTCGGAACAAACGAAAAAGTATTCTGGGTATTGGATCAAAAAACGACCACGCAATTTGCTGTTGTGGCAGAAATCGATGGTAATTTAAACGATGAGGCATGGCACCAGGCTCTGGATAGTGTACAAAAAAGACATCCTAATCTATCGGTCAGGATTTCGGGAAATGACTATTCGACAGCGCAGTTAAACCATGTAGACCATTGTAAGATTCCGTTGCGAATCATTTATTCTCAGAACGGTGAAAGCTGGAATAATATACTGGAAGAAGAATTATCTACGCCTTTGGATATCACCATTGCCCCACTGGCCAGGGCGGTACTAATACAGCAGCCTGGAACGTCTGTGTTCATGTTTATTTCCAATCATACTATCGGCGACGGCATGTCTGTAGCCCTGGTAATAAGGGATATGCTAACTGTTCTGGCTGGCAGAACTATTGAAGACCTGTTGCCACTATCTTCACTGGATGAACTTGCGGGACTATCGCTAATGGAGATAGATAACGTAAAACCTATTGGCTTTGAACAGGTCAAGAACAACTTGCTTCCAAGAACGACTGTGAATGTTGAACGCCTTAAGCTATCCCGCAGCCTGACTAAAAAGCTGACAGCGCGTTCCAAAAACGAAAAAACGACTGTGCATGGAGCTTTAAGTGCGGCAATTATTCTCACTTTGAAAACAAGAAATTCTGCCTCTATACAGGAAAAACCTGTACGCATCTTACATCCGCTCTCGGCAAGAAATACTTTGAGCCTTGGAGAAGACTTTGGTCTTTTAATTAATATTGTTACCCTCCCCTATGAGCCCTCACTTGAACAGACATTTTGGGATTTAGCGAGAGAGGTTAGAAAAGGGATTGCTGAAACACAAACCCCTGATTGGATAGCAGCAGATATTAACGCCACCCAAGGGCTTTTTTCTAATGGACTGGATGTAAATACCATTGAGCAGGCCTTGCATCAGGGAACAGCACATGAAGTAATGTTAACAAATCTGGGCCGGTTATCATTTGCATCTGACTTTGGGAATTTACAGTTAAGGACGATATGGGGCCCAATGGTGCTTACGCCGCATACAGCAGCTCAAACTATTGGGGTAGCAACTTTTAACGATGAACTTACACTTACGTTAACAGGATTAACGGCATCAAGATCTCTACTGGAAGCAGTAGAGCAAATTATTGAAAAGGCGTGTGCTACACCACAGGAACTACAAAATGGCGAATTGATTAGTCCTTTATTTCAATTCAAATAATATTATAGCAATATCATTTATTAAAGCATCATTGTATATAATATTGATTCTAGGCAATACGTTAACGCATACAACCTAACCAAAATAAAGCCCGTTTGGCATAAACATCTTTATATACTTTATTGATGTTTGCCAACTGGGCTTTATTAGCCGTGCATCTGACATGAATTATTTGGTATTACTTTGAATCAAATCCCATAAATTACCGTAAAGGTCCTTGAAAACCGCTACTGTTCCATATGTTTCGGTTACGGGCTCGCGAACAAAAACAATTCCTTTTGCTAACATGTCTGTGTAATCCCGCTGGAAGTTGTCAGTATGCAAAAACAGAAATACTCTGCCGCCAGACTGATTTCCGATCGCCAATTTTTGTGCTGCATCGGCAGCCTTTGCCAACAGCAGACATGTTTCTGATATCCCCGGAGGCCGGACTAACACCCATCGTTTATGAGTGGAAAGAATGGTATCTTCAATGAGGCTAAAGTTTAGCTTATTTACATAGAAATTGATGGCTTCGTTGTAATCTTCAACCAGGAGTGCAACTTGAATTATGGATTGTCTCATCTATTTTAGTTTTGATTATCTACTGACGAATTACCATCGAATATAATATAAAGGGACCACGAACATGTTTACCTTAGATCTAATTATTGCCAGGCTGAAAAGACTGGCAGGCAACATTGGAAATCAAGCGGTATTACATAAACGGAATGCACAACTTAAAGTAGTAATATTTACACATTTGCATGTGAAAGAACTTTCATAAAAAATATATATTTATTATAGTAAACAACTGTTGCCGCCATTTCTGCAAAATTCTTTAAGAAGCTATTGAAGAATTCAGGCTATTCGTAAAAAACTAGTGATAAAGTATAAACTGTCATCAACCACATGATCTTAACACTGCCGGAACGCTATTTTTTATAGCGCTCCAGCAAATCATTAATTATTGCATTTTCTTTTTGCAGCTGTTCAATAATGATGACACTATCTGGGTTGGATAGTTCAGTACTTGAAGGCTGCGGAAGAACTTGCAGAGTTTTCCTTGTTCTTTTTGAAGTTACTATACTAGGATATACTATATCGCCCTGTAATAGTTTAAACGATTTCTTTTGGATATTTTGTCCGCTCATATTGTTTATTTTTTTGTTAATCTAAGGTAGTAACATCAAAAATAAATGAGTGGGACAAATGACCCATATTGTATCAAAAGACTCAGCTTGTAATTCTATTAAAGTTTAGGATGTTAACAAAAAGCCGCCCAATGATAACATGAGACGGCCTGCTTTTGGTGTGTGTACTTTTTTAGTTTATTTTGACATTTACCAATCAGTTACGATTGACTCGACGGTACAATTATCGTAAAAAATTTATTATGTTGCAAAAAAGTAAGTGCCTTTTTCCAGCAGAAGCAGGAAGGCTGAAGCGCGAGTAAATACATGTCACTAATAAAGCAAGTTGGTCAATAAAAAATAAACTTTAGCCGTATTTTTGCTCATATTTTATCTGGATAATACATTTGCTGTAATAAAATACCGCAAAGCATTATAGGATGAAAAAAGAAAATACCCCAAGGGAGAATATGACGATGGATCAATACGTTATTAATATCGCTACTAAACTGAGAAAAAGCAGGAATATATCGCAGTGCGAAGTTGCTGAGGCTCTCAAGGTGAGTTGCGCGTTTGTTGGTCATGTTGAAAACCAAAAGACTAGTGCAAAATATAACCTTAGGCACATCAACCTCCTGGCACTTTTTTTTAATGTGTCCCCTCATTATTTTTTCCCTGATTCCGCGTTGGTTTAAACCCATAGCCATATGTTGGCAATGAAAACTTATCCATTTTAACGGTGAATTTTAAATGGTTTCCTGGAGGCTCATCGATGGCTGTTTTGGTAATTCAATATAAAAGGTTGTACCTCTGTCAACTTCACTTTCAAACCAGATTTTGCCTTGATGCCACTCCACAATTGTCTTGATAATTGACATACCCAAGCCGGTAGATGGCTGTCCTTTTAAACCTTCTCTGCGCGCATTGGTAAACTTGTCAAATAAAGTTTGGTGATATTTTTCTGGAATTCCGATTCCATTGTCGGACACTTTGAGTATAACAGTGGAGTCATGCTCTTCAATGGAGATGGAGATTTCGCCGCCATCAGGCGTAAACTTCATGGAATTTGAGATTAAATTATGAATGACCTGCATAAATTTATCCTCATCTATATCTACATATATGGCATCTTTATTGGCCTTGATAGCAAATTTCAAATTGAGATCTTGTTCCATCTGAAAATAATCAATTGTAGCTTCTGATATTTTTGTCAAAAGCTCAACCCTACGTTTAAGAAGTTGAACAGCTTCACTCTCTATAAATTCAGTATTTATAAAGTTGCGGATTAGCGTTATTGCCCTTTTTGTTACGTTACTTACGATTTTTAGAGTGTGATCAATTTTAGGATTATTTAGAGGATGGGTTTCTTTTACCAATAGCTCGGTAAGATTGCCTATAAGACCGATTGGACCGGCGAGATCGTGGCTCAGGATATTTAAAACAGCATTCTTTTTGGTATTATGCTTGTTTAACGCATACGAGTGCTGCTTAAATAAGGTAATATCTTCGGCATGGCCTATGATTGACATAGAACCATTTGCCGGTTTATTGAGGTAGGCATCCACCATCAACCACCGCTCATGCCCATTGCGGATAATACGGCATTCAATGTCTTCTATCTGATTGTTTTGCAAACATTCCTGTATACCGTTTTTTACCAACTGCCTGTCATCTGGGTGTACCATTTCTAATAATGAATAGGGAGATGATTTTTGGATATTATGCCCAAAAAATTCTGTAAATGCGGGATTGAGGAAGACAAATTTCTCCGCAGCAATATCATAACAGAACATTTTTAGTTTTGAGCGGGTATATAGTGTAGTAAGGGTTTCAATAGAAATCATATGTATACAGTCTAATGATGGCACTGGACCTTTCTACAGCAATTTACAAATTACAATTATACTATTTCGTCCCTAAATAAAAATAAACATATTTTTATTTAGGGACCAGCTTGTAGGCCCGTATTTATTTCCAATAAGAGTAAACCATAGCGAATTTAGACAAGTGAGACTACGAAATCATTATCACAAATAAAGATTTTGCATCTCACTCTATTGACCCGTCCCCAAAATTTGGATTTATTCCTCCCATGAAACCCAGCTTCATAGAAATCGAAGTCTGATTCGGAGATACACATTCATAATTCAAAGAAAACCTGGAAGTTACCTTTCCATTAATTATGAAGAAAGTTCTCGCATTCAATATCTTAACTAGTGAAGAAATACCAGACGAAGTGCAGCATACCAAGGAAAGAAAACCTGATGCACTTAAAAAATTGACCGATGCGTCTGGGACAACCTATTTGCTTCATTTGGAATTCCGAGTATAAGACGAGAGAGAAATGGTTTACCGCATGGCAGAATATAATGTGAGAAAAAAGTTCGCCAGGAATTAAAGCTTTAGCACCGTACGTTGCGGTAGTGATTCTCTATCAACGGAACGCTGGTAGACTACATTAAATGATAATAGCATAATGATAAGTTAACACTATTTCAAAGACATTTACCGGGTCTTGATTTTGATTTTACGGACGAACCTTAACTTCAGTTAAAGAGACAACTTTCATTATGTACAAACTATTATCAATTGCATTACTGACTATGTTCATTGCAACAGGGCAACTGGTTGCACAAAACGCAAAACACGTTATTTTTGTTACTATCGACGGGCTAAGGCCGGATTTTTACCTTGGCAGCGAGTGGCATACACCTAATTTGCGCGCACTGATGAAAGATGGCGCTTATGCCGAAGGTGTAAACAGCGTATTCCCTTCTATGACCTACCCTTCGCACACAACTATTGTAACGGGTGTACAGCCGGCCAAACATGGTATATTTTATAACAACATGTTTACTCCAGATGGGGCACCGCAGCAACCTTACTGGCAGGATAGCTCGATCCAAGTGAAGACTATATGGAAAGCGGCTAAGGCAAAAGGTATGACGGTGGCATCACTCTATTGGCCGGTATCAGCTAATGCGCCAGTAGATTATAACATTCCGGATATAGGTAGCCTGGGCGATACAGTATGTGAGCAATACTCCCTGCCACAAGGTTTTTATGCGGAGGTAAAAAAAGAAGTATTTGGAGGCGTTGATAAAATAGACGCTGGAAAAAATCAGAATGTAGCAAAGATTGCGGCCTATGTAATACAGAAAAGTAAACCTGGGCTGATGACTATCCACTTGTTCTCTGTAGATCACGCAGAACATGTGACGGGCCGTCAGGGCGCTGAAGTACAGGAAGCGGTAGCAGATGCAGATGAAGCCGTAGGCATTATTATGGATGCATTGAAAGCAGCTGGTATTTGGGAAAACACAGTATTATTCATTGGTGGGGACCATGGATTCTACGACGTGAAAAAGACAGTTTCGCCTAATGTATGGCTGAAGAAAGCGGGCATGATGGATGATTTGAAAAGCGGCGACTGGAAAGCACAGTTTAATACCTCTGGCGGCTCCGCGTACCTGTATCTGAAAGATCCATCTGATAAGGCGACCGTCACTAAAGTTAAAGCACTATTAAATGCACAACCGGACAGCGTTAAACAATATTACCGCATAATTAGCAAGGAGCAACTTACAAAAGGTGGCTTTAACCCTAATGTTGCTTTTGCAATAACTGGTGAACATGACGCTGCGTTTAGCAGTGCAAGCACAGGAGAGGCATTAAAAGGAGGCAAAGGTGGTACACACGGGCACTTCCCCGACACAAAAAACATACGCACTGGCCTGGTAGCACACGGCCCAGGTATCCGCAAAGGTGCGGTGATAGAAGAAATGAACCTGCGCGATATGACTCCTGTTATTGTAAAACTTCTTGGTCTTTCTTTTCCTCAGGTTGATGGAAAAATACCTGCTGGATTATTAAAATAGGGTCGGGTGTTTTTTTGTAATACCGGGGGCCTTTCCTGCAATCTTAATATGAACCGAAAGGGGTGGGATTGTAAATATCTTGTGAATAAATTGTAAGCTGTAAATTAACTGAATCCTAATTTCAAATGTTAAATTCACTTAGACTTATCGTCTATTTGATATTTGATTAATACGCGCACCATATGTTTGCCGCCAAACTAAAAGCGTATGATATTAAATATTACTAAACAATTATTCAGAAAGATCTTGACAGTAGCCTTGCTGATTTTCTGCACCAGTGCTTTTGCACAAGCGCAGACAGTGCAGGGCACGGTAACAGATAATGAGAATCAACCTATACCGGGCGTGAACGTTGTTGTAAAGGGGGAAAAAATACATGCAGTGACAGACGGTGCAGGAAAGTATATTTTACAAAATGTAAATGATAAAGCGGTGCTCGTATTTTCGTCTATCGGATATATTACCCAGGAGCTGGCACCGGGGACAAAAACTACTTTCAATATACGCCTTGCATCGGATGCTAAAACGTTAAATGAGACTGTAGTGGTAGGTTATGGTGTTCAGAAAAAAGCAAATTTAACTGGTGCTGTAGACCAGGTTAGAAGTGATGCTTTACAGGGCCGCCCTATTCCAAATCTTACTCAGGGCCTACAGGGCGTATTGCCCAACCTGAATATCACAATGGCTGATGGTAAACCTACGCAGTCTCCTACCTACAATATACGTGGTACAACCTCCATCGGGCAAGGCGGCAGCGCCCTGATCCTGATTGATGGGTTTGAAGGAGATCCGAGTGTACTAAATCCGAATGATATAGAGTCCGTTTCGATCCTGAAAGATGCGGCATCAGCTGCAATATACGGAGCACGCGGCGCATTTGGTGTGGTGCTAATCACGACTAAAAAACCAGAAAAAGGAAGAACAAGCATAGCCTACTCTTCAAACTTCGCGATTAAAAATCCTTTACAGACCCCTGATTTTGTTACTGACGGATATACATGGGCCAAAATGTTTGCTGAAGCCTTTGTTAACGGTGATGGTGCCTTCCCTCAAAATGCCAATAAAACGCAGAAATTTTCGCAGGCCTATTTGGATGAGTTTAAAAAACGTGTAGACTCTGGTCAGCCTTACAATCAGGTGGAGATTAACCCTACAACGGGTGAATACACTTACTACGGAAGTACGGACTGGTATTCTGAATTGTACAGAAAGAACAGTTTTGCACAGGAGCACAATCTTTCGGTCACAGGAAGTACTGATAAAACCGACTTCTTTTTGTCGGCACGCACACTTGGGCAGGACGGCCTGTTCAGATATAATTCTGACGATTACAACATGAAAAACCTGCGGGCAAAAGGTGGTGTACAGGTTTTTCCATGGTTAAGAATTGAAAATAATGCAGACTACTCGGTAATGAATTACCATAATCCTATTAACGTGGGCGAAGGCGGCGGTATCTGGAGAAACATTGCAGATGAGGGTCACCCAACAATGCCGATGCTTAATCCTGATGGATCGCTGACTTTTACGGGAGCATATACGGTAGGTGATTTTTACCTGGGCAAAAACGGAATTGATACTAAAAAAGAGGTATTTAGAAACATCACGGGCGTAAGATCCAATTTCTTTGATAACAAGTTTCGCGTGAATGCAGATTTTACATTCAGGAACACCAATCTTGATACAGAGCAGAAACGTGTACAGGTTCCTTACAGTACCGGCGTTGGTCAGCTTGCTTATGTCGGGACCACCACAAATGATTTGAAATACGAACAGAAAGAAACTAAATACCTTGCAACGAACGTATACGCTGAATATGAAAATACGTTCAAAACCGATCATTATTTTAAAATTATGGCTGGTTACAACTATGAGCAGTCTACCTATAACAGACTACTTGTACAACGTAACGGGCTGATTTTTGAAGATGCTGACGACCTGAACCTGGCACTGGGTAATGCTACCACAACAGGCGGAGGTTATGAACAGTGGGCCATTATGGGTGGTTTCTCCAGATTAAACTATTCATTTAAAAACAAATACCTTTTAGAGGTAAATGCAAGATATGACGGATCATCAAAATTCCCATCAGATCAACGCTATGGCTTCTTCCCATCGGTATCAGCCGGCTGGAGAATAAATCAGGAATCTTTCTGGAAGGTATCGCCAAAAATAATTTCGGACTTCAAACTGCGCGCATCTTATGGTTCGTTAGGTAATGGAAATATAGCTTCATATGCTTATCAGGAATTATTTGAGATTACACAGGCCAACTATATCCTTAACGGCACAAAACCTGTGACTACAAAAATCCCTGCGGTGTTACCGGATGGAATTACATGGGAAACATCAACTACTACTAACGTGGGTATTGACCTGGGAATGCTGAACAACCGCCTAAACTTTACGGGTGATGTCTACGTGAGAAATACTACAGATATGTTTACGGTAGGTTTAACTGCACCTGCCACGTACGGGGCAACGGTGCCTAAAGGTAATTATGCAGATTTACGTACTAAAGGATGGGAGGCTTCGGTTTCATGGAGCGACCTGATAGGTAATTCGAGCAAACCTGTACGTTATAATGTGCGACTAACAGTTGCGGATAACAAATCGAAGATAACGAGGTACAACAATCCCGATAAACTACTGAGCGATTACTATGAAGGGCAGACTATAGGTGAGATCTGGGGTTATACTACGGAAGGTTTCTTCATCGATCAGGCAGATATAGATTCACATGCCAAGCAGAGCCCACAAATGAGAGCTTCGCCTACAAATATATGGGCTCCGGGTGATATCAAGCTGCAAGATCTGAATGGTGACGGATTGATCAACGTGGGTAACAACACTGTAAATAACCCTGGCGACAGAAAGATTATTGGTAATAAATCTCCGCGTTATTTGTACAGCATTAACGTTGGAGCTGAATATAACAACTTCTTTTTCAGCGCATTTATGCAGGGCGTAGGTAAACAACAATGGTATCCTAGTACTGAGACTGAAATGTTTTGGGGACAGTACAACAGACCCTACAACAATATACCTAATTTCCATCTGGGCAACATGTGGACGCCTGAGAATACGGATGCTTATTTCCCAAGAACGATGTCTCGCGCGGCATCAAGTGATACAAACAGGGAACTTGGCGTGGCACAAACCAGATATCTGCAAAGTGTGGCCTACCTGAGGATGAAAAATCTGCAGTTTGGCTACAACCTACCGGCAAGGCTGGTTTCTAAAATAGGTGCACGCAGTGCGAAGGTATTTTTCTCTGGCGAAAACATGTTTACCTGGTCTCCGCTATATAAGGTTGTAAAAAATATAGATGTTGAAAATGCTGTTGTTGCAGACAAGGACCTAAATACAAACCCTACCAACGGTGATGGTTATAACTATCCGCTGATGAAAAGTTACTCTTTGGGACTTAGCGTAGTGTTCTAGTCATAATGTATATCATAAAAAATAATCAAATGAAAACAAAATATATATTGATACTACTTAGCGTGCTAAGCTTCTTGGCTTGTAAAAAGCTGGATCAGGTACCTGAGTCAACTGCCACTGGATCGGCCGTGTTTGGAACTGAAAGTGGGTTACGCTTATACAGCAATTCGTTCTATACAATGGACTTTATGCCTAAAAACTCGACAAGCAAGGATGCGATGTCTGATTATCTGGCGGTAAAAAGTGTGAACAATTTTATCAGGCCGGGAGGTTTTTCTTCTACCTCTGATACAAGCTGGCAATGGAAGGACCTGAGGAACATCAACTATTTTATTGAAAACTGTAATGATCCAAAAGTTCCTGCTACGGTTAGGAACAACTACATAGGTATAGCCAGATATTACCGCGCGTACTTCTATATGGAGAAAGTGAAACGTTTTGGCGACGTACCCTGGATAGGTAAACCATTGGATGTGAATGATCCAAAACTGGTTGGCGGAAGGGACAAACGGGAACTGGTAATGGATTCGGTACTGGCAGATATTAATTTTGCATGTGAAAATATAACAGCTACGAATGATGCTAGTCGCACCACAGTTACTAAATATGTGGCTTACGCTTACAAGTCCAGATTATGCTTGTTTGAAGGTACATACAGAAAGTACCACACAGAATTGAACCTGTCTTCTACGGCCAATACCTGGTTGGAAAATGCAGCAAGTGCCGCTAGAGAAGTTATGGATAAAGGGGGTTACAGCCTGAATACTGCAGGTGGCGCAGGGGTTTCATACCGTCAGGTTTTCACCAGCACAGCACCTGTGGCAACTGAAGTGTTACAGGCTGCAGTATCAGATGTAAATTTAGGTGTGCTGAATGAGGCCAACTGGTGGTGGACAAGTGGTACTTATGGGGAGAAAGCCAGTTTTACCAGAACTTTTATCAATACCTACCTTAAAATAGACGGAACACCCTATACGAACGACCCGGCTTACCGCACAATGTTGTTCAAAGACGAAGTAAAAAACAGAGATTTGCGGTTGAAACAGACAATCCGCTCTGGCGACTATAAGCGGATCAGTAATGGTGTACAGGTTCCGGCCCCTCCGTTATTTTCTTATACTTTCACTGGATATCAGCCTATCAAATGGACACTGGATGATATGTATTACGACGCTGGTGCGTTAAACATCAATGCAATTGCATTGTTTAGATACGCGGAGGTACTACTTAACTATGCGGAGGCAAAGGCAGAACTAGGTACACTTACTGATGCTGAATGGGCAACAACGGTTGGCGCACTGAGATCGAGAGCTGGTATAACTGGCGGCCTGACCTCTAAACCTACATTGGCCGACCCTTACCTGATGGTAAATTACTTTCCGGGAATATCAGACCCTACTATCCTTGAAGTAAGAAGGGAAAGAGGAATAGAGCTAAGTCTGGAAGGCTTCCGCTTTAGTGATATTCTAAGATGGAAAAGAGGATCGCTGATGAACCAGGAGTGGAATGGATTTTATGTTCCTGCTTTGAATACTGCAATGGACCTTAATGAGGATGGAATACTTGATGTAGCATTCTTTCAGGGTACAGTACCTACGCCTGCAATACCAGGGGTGACTTATGTGAACGTTTCGCCTACTATTGGAAGTGCTATAAATTCTCAGCGCTTGAAAAGCACCACTTTTGGTGAACTGACCTGGATGAATGAAATTTCAAGACAGTGGGACGATAAGATGTACTACTACCCTATTCCGCAGCGCGACTTACAAAAGAATCCGGCACTGGGACAAAACGCAGGCTGGCAGTAGCTAATTTCAGATAATATAAGTTAAGCGTAAAAGGCTGTATCAAATGATGCAGCCTTTTACGCTTAACTCAACCACTATTTGATAAACTATAACATTAGCAGTTCCGGACAGCCTTGGCAAATTGCAAAATGACAGCGTTAGTTTATAACATCAAAACTGTATAAGTCCGGTAATTAGCTCCTGCACAAGCCGCTGGTATGTTTCAAATAGGTGTGCTTTCAAAATTAGAAGATTAAGCAAATTGTCCCCAAGGAAAAATGTATTATCAAAAAAGTGTTTGTTAGTTAATGACAGATTATTATCTTGCTAATCAAAGACGATTACAGCCCAGATATTTTTCAGAATAATTCGCTCCATGAAATTCAATTACAGACGTCTTATTATATTTTTTGTTCTTATCTATTCATGTAAAAAAGAGGACATAAAGACTCCTGAAGATTTTCTGACATAAGCTCCATGGAAACTAATTTGGACCGAATACTAACTAAGTTTGAAATGACCCAACCTAAAAAACATTCGATTACCCGTAGGTCGTTTCTAACGACCGCCAGCATAGCAACCGCTGCAGCAGCTTTTTACCCTACAAGTTCTCTTTTCGCAAAATCGACTCCACCTCAACCACCCAAATCTGGTGCTATATCTTTAGCTGGCAACTGGCAATTTGCATTGGATCGTAATGATATTGGTGCAGGCGACGCCTGGTACAGCAAACCTCTTGGTATAGACACGCGGATTTCATTACCAGGAATTCTGCAAACGCAAGGTTTTGGAGACGAAATAACCGCAGAAACAAAATTTGTAGCTGCACTCCCACGCGATATGCGCTGGTACCTGCTACCACAATATAAACCTTATACTGTACCCGGAAATGTGCAAGTTCCCTATTTGTCACAACCTGTGCGTCACTATCTGGGCGTTGCCTGGTACCAACGGGAGATTGAAATAACGGAAGGATGGGTTGGAAAAAGAATTGATTTACTATTAGAGCGGACGCGCTGGCAAACAGATATCTACCTTAATGATAAATTGATAGGCAGTGACCGATCGCTGGTTGCCCCGCATGAGTTTAACCTCGGCATATTGAAGCCAGGTCGTCACCTCCTTACCATCCGTATTGATAACCGTATGTTGCAACCAGCCTATCGCCCGGATGGCCATGGTGTATCTGATGGTGAAGGCTCTACCTGGAACGGCATAGTAGGACGAATAGAACTATCAGCCAGCTCTCCTGTTTGGATTGCTGATGCGCAGGTATTTCCTAACCTGGCTACCAAATCTGCACAAGTGCGCGTATCTATTGGCAATATAACTGGCAAACCTGGCAGGGGTACAATATCGGCAGCGGGTGTGTCCAAACCTATCGCATGGTCTAAAACAGGCGCCAATGCGGTCCTTGATGTTCCAATGACCAAGGCAGGCTTGTGGTCAGAATTTAATCCTGAAATGCAACAGTTATCACTTACCCTTAGCGGCGAACAGGCTGATGACCAGCGAAAGGTAGCTTTTGGTATGCGTGAAATAAAGACCGATGGAGACCATATTTTACTCAACGGCGAAAGGTTACAGTTAAGGGCAACCCACGATGGCGGGGGCTTCCCTTTAACAGGCTACCCCGCTACAGACGTGGCTACCTGGAAGAGAATAATAAGTATATGTAAAGACTGGGGCTTGAATGGTATGCGTTTCCATTCTTGGTGCCCGCCAGAGGCTGCTTTTTTTGCTGCTGATGAACTTGGTTTTTACTTACAGCCAGAATGCGGAATGTGGAATGCCTTTGATGCAGATGGTAAAATGCTTTCTGTTCTGAATGATGAAACCGCACGCCTTTTGAAAGCCTATGGTAATCATCCATCATTTCTGATGCTTGGCGCCACTAATGAACCGGCAGGCAGATATGCAAAACAACTACCAGGATGGGATAAGGCCTGGAGGGATACTGATCCGCGTAGGCTATATACCGATGGCACGGGCAGATGGGCACCTGCACCAGATGGCCCAGGTACTGCTTTTGCAGCAGATTTTCTGGTTACCGGATCTCCTGCCCGGGGCCCAAAAGGCTGGTTTGGAGCTGACTATGAAGAACAACTGGGTACGGTAAGAGGTGGCAGCCATGTGCCCTGTATTGGTCATGAGATTGGTCAGTATTGTGCATACCCCGATTTTGGAATTATTGAGAAGTTCAATGGAAAGCAAGCAAACTATGACGCTTTTCCGGATGGTATAGGTTGGGGCAAGGTTCCATACATGCAGCCCGGCAACTACATCATTATGCGTGATAGCGCCAATTCAAGGGGAATACTCAAACAGAATAAAGCGTTCGCGCTGGCATCTGGTAAATTTCAGGTTGCCTGTTATAAGGAAGAAATTGAAGCCCTGCTGCGCACGCCTTCGTATTCGGGATATCAGCTGTTAGACCTGCACGATTATCTTGGCCAAGGTGGTGCATTAATAGGTATGCTGGACGCTTTTTGGGAAGATAAAGGATATGTAACGGCTAAGGAATTTAAACGCTTTAACAATACAACGGTACCCTTGATAAGGCTTAAGGACCGCATTTTTACTACAGACCAGCAATTGGTTGCAACTGCTGAGGTTTCGCATTATGGCCACCAGATGCTTAAACGGATAACGCCTGCCTGGCGCATATTAGACAGGAAGGGCAAATCTCTGTTGACTGGCAAACTTGCCACGTGTGACATAACACCTGGAAGCAACCAGCCACTGGGAAGCATTGCTGCTTCGCTGGCTAAACTGCCTGCACCTGCCGTTTATTCTTTGGAACTGGACCTCAGCGGAACAGGATTTAGCAACCTATGGAAGTTTTGGCTTTATCCTGCGAAGGCTGAGAATAAGATTAACGCAGATGTACTGGTTACAGGTTCGTGGACGGAAGCGAAAGCCCGTTTAAATGCAGGCGGGAAAGTACTGTATTTATCGGGCGCGCCAGATAGCCCTTTGACAGATCTTGCACTGACTACTACGCCAATTTTCTGGAACAGGCTGATGAACCCTAACCGCACCTGGATGCTTGGCCTCTTAAATGCAACTGAACATGGCGCCCTGGCGCATTTCCCTACTGAGGACTGTTGCGACTGGCAGTGGGTTGACCTGCTTCCAAATACTACAGCGATGCATATGGAGGGTCTTTCGCCATCATTATCTTCAGTTGTTCAACCAATTGACGACTGGAATAGAAACCTGAGACTTTCGATGTTATTTGAATGTACGGTTGGAACGGGCAAGCTGATAGTTACTTCTTTTGATCTTACAGCGGATGCAATTAAGAAGCAACCTACGGCTGCTCAACTGCGAAAGTCTATTGTGGAATACATGGCCACGACCGGTTTTGAGCCTAAAAATGCGGTGACCATGGCAGAGATGGAAGCTTGGGTACCTAAAAGGTATGTGGCCCCGGTTATACTTAACTCTCCACCAGCGACAGGTGACGTTGCAGATCCAGGACAGGTGAAACATTAAGTAGACAATGAACCGGTTTAATTGACTATGAACAAGTGTTAATAAAACGCCCTGTCATGAGACGGGGCGTTTTATTAACACTTGTTTGAATTAACATGAATTGTCACTATGCTCGTTTACTGTTCAATTTGGCGGCGTCAAGTTTTCCACTCATAAGCATTGAAACCGGTACAGAATAAAACGCCGCAACTTTAAATAGTGTAATTAGATGAGCTTTCTTTGCGTCAGTTTCTAATTTATAGTATTCCTCTATTGAAACTCCTAACTTCTCTGCTGTATCAATCATTGACCAACGGTTTAAATCTCTAAGTAATTCTACATTATATTCTATAATGCTCACTCCATCAATTTTCATCTTTTAAAATTTTTGTTATTAAAACTGGATTATACATGTCCATATAAAGGCCGCTATTGTTCACCATAATTAAGATAATTTATACTTTGTCTATTTTTATGGCCAAAATAAAATATTTTTTTCTAGTATGAAAAATAAAGATAAAATTCTTCGTTGGGACGATAAGTTGCTGTATGGGTATTTGATAATTAAAATTCAGGCTTACAATGAATTAATTCTATTACCGCAAGAATCCTTCAGTTCCATCCCAGATTAAAAAATCCCTTATTTAAACATGTTGAATGCCTTTGTAGGAATTTCCGTCAAATTTATCATCGGAGACAACAAGTTTTGGATAGTTATCCTGAATTTCAAAAGGTTGCCAAATTCACGTTCAATGGTGGTTTCCATATCCAGTTTTAACGCTACCTGCACGTAAAGCATTTCTCCCCCCGGGTACAGATAAAATCTATTTCCTGTGTATTTAGTATCCCTACTTTCATTTCAAACCCCAGGAACAGCAGGTGATTGTAAACAACATTTTCAAGCAGCTTGCCCAAGTCCCTCACATTATACCCCGTTATAACATTCCTGATGTCTGTATTTTCAAAATAGAACTTATTACCACTTTCAAATATCCTTTTGCCAATCATGTCAAAACGGTTTACCTCATGTATGATAAAAGCATTTCTAAGGTATTCGGTATAATTCTGAATTACCCCGGGTGCAATCTTTACATGCTGTGACTTTAAGAAATCACTTATTTTTTCGCTGGAAAATAGCCTCCCAATGTTATCAGCGAGGAACTGGACGCGTTTCTCTAAAAAATTGCTATTACGCAAACTATACCTATTTACTACATCACGAAATATAATAGTATAATAAATGCTTTAAGATATCAAATACTTGATCCGTAAGCGGTAAGTTTATAAAAAAAGGAAGACCACCGAATTTGAAATAATTACCCATACTTATCTCACTATGATCTAACTTATGGAAGTTTAAAAACTCCGTGTATGACAAACTGTAAATATTGAATTCAATATATCTTCCACTTAGATAAGTAGCCAATTCGCCCGAAAGGATATTAGCATTACTTCCGGTAATGTAGATGTCGTTATTTTGATTAAGTAATAAAGACCTGACGGCTTTTTCGAACTCAACGATTTCCTGAATTTCACCAATGAATATATAGTTCATTACATCCGCCTTGCTTTTGGACAAAATATATTCATTCAGGTCTTGAGCAGCTTGTATAAAATCAAACGCTAACTCTTCTTTGTTGATATAAATAATATTTGCGAAGTGATCCCGTTTTCTGATTTCTTCCATAATCTGGAAAAGAAGATAGCTTCTACCGACCCACCTCTGCCCGAAAGCACTTAATAAGGTTTTTTCTGGATGAAGGGTTCAATTTTAGTTAAATATGTTGGCCTGGTAATTATAGCATTAGGAATATCCATAACTAAAAGTATAAATGAAACTTTTAGTAATTAATTCGATTTATACATCAAAGTTCACCCAAACTCTGTATGGCAAAGATAAGGCAGAATGATACCAATCTAGAAATTGTTAAGAAAGGAGCAGAATTTAATCTACTCCCTTCATTAATTCTGTCAATGTTGCTCCTGCTTAGGCCTGTCCATTTTGAACACAGCAAAAATATGATCATTAGACTCGGTGGTTACCTCTAAGTCTTTAATGAGTCCTGTATCTAAACTGTATACCCATCCATGAATCCCCAGTTTTTTACCATCTGCCCATCGGTTCTGAATAATAGAGGTTTTAGTAAGGTTGAATACACCTTCTATCACATTGAATTCTACCAATTTATCAAACCTCTTGGTGTCATTGGTGATCAGGTCAAGTTCATGATAATGCAAACGGTAAGTATCTTTAATATTTCTGAGCCAGTTATCTATAATGCCAAATTGTTTATTGCCCATTGCGGCCTGCACCCCGCCACATCCGTAATGTCCGCACACAATGACATGCTCCACTTCGAGCACATTTACCGCATAATCTAGGACACTCAGTAAATTCATGTCTGTATGCACAACTACATTGGCGATGTTACGGTGGACAAATATATCGCCCGGATTGGTATTGGTAATCTGATTGGCCGGAACCCTGCTGTCTGAACAACCTATCCATAAAACCGGTGGCTTTTGCCCAGCGGAAAGACGTTCAAAAAATTGCGGATCTTCTTGTAGTGTGGCTGCTACCCAGTCTTTATTGCCCCTTAGCAATCCTTCGTAGGTAATTTCTTCGGTACGGTGATTTAGTTTTGAACACATAATCATATTATTTATTGATATCTTGAATAATTTTGTCAGTTAATTTAGGGACGTAATAGTATTTCTTGATATTCTCAAGCGTAACCAGGATGCCTTTGGTGTAGGCGTGATGCTGGAAATTGAAAATGGTTTCGAGCACATCGGGATCGATGTATCTTGAATTGCTGCCATCAATAATCACATTGGTTTCTTTTGGGATATTATTGAGCACAACCTGTATGGCTGCTTTATTTAAAAAGGAAACTTCCTCCGCCAGTTTTATCCTGAGGTGTTTTTTATCACCCTCCTCCTGTATCCTGTAAAAAAAAGGATTGCGCACATTAATCCTCAAAAGGTAAAAGATAGACAACGCCATACCTATGGCAACCCCTTTTAAAAGATCTGTAAGCAGGATGGCAATCACTGTGACGATAAATGGTACAAACTGATCCCAGCCTTTGATGTACATCTGCTTAAAAAGACTGAGCCGCGTTAGCTTATATCCGGTAACCAGCAGGATAGATGCCAGGCATGCCAATGGTATCATATTGATAATGCCCGGAATAACCAGAAGGGCAAGCAGTAACCAGCAACCGTGGAAAATGGCCGACATCTTGGTTCGCCCCCCTGAATTCACATTTGCCGAACTCCTTACAATAACCGATGTCATTGGCAAGCCACCAAGCATTCCACTTGTAATATTACCTATACCCTGGGCCATCAACTCCCTGTTGGTAGGAGAGACTCTTTTGATAGGATCAATCTTATCAATTGCCTCAAGGCTAAGTAAGGTTTCTAAACTTGCTACAATGGCTATGGTTAAAGCTATCATCCAAACCTTCGGATTTCCTATTGCACTAAAATCTGGTAAGAGGAGCACTGCTTTTAATCCTTCCCACCCTTTTACCACCGGTATTTTTACCATCTGTTCTGGCTTTAAAGCATATGATGTCTGGTTAAATGCCATGCTCAATGCTACGGCCAGTATCACCACAATAAGCGGGGCAGGGAAATTTTTAAGGGCCTTATCACGGGCACAGTAAATCATCACTGTGATGGAAACAGCGCTGATTACAATTGCAGCCAAATCAAACTGCGTAAACGCGGTTCCTATCGCCGCCCATGCTCCCCCGTGGTCATTTCGGAACACACTTTCATCCAAAAAATCCTTATCTATGCCCAGCGCATGGGGAAGCTGCTTCATGATCAGTATCAGGCCTATGGCAGCCAACATCCCCTCAATTACACACGAAGGAAAGTAGTTACCAACGGTACCGGCTTTGATAAGCCCGAATATAATCTGCACCCCCCCGGCAAGGACTACGGCCAGAATGAACACCTGATAGTTCCCAAGCTCGGTGATTGCTCCCAGTACAATAACTGTCAGCCCTGCAGCGGGTCCGCTCACGCTCAGTTGCGACCCACTCAAACTTGCGACCACTGTACCGCCAATTACTCCTGTTAAGATGCCCGCAAATAGTGGGGCACCAGAAGCCAGCGAAATACCAAGGCACAAAGGGAGGGCGACTAAAAACACAACAATACTTGCCGGCAAATCGCGCTTTAAATTTTTTTTAAGGACGTATTTTTTTACATCCAATCTGCTAAAGATCGAGGCTGCGTTCTCCATATAAGATGAATTACTCTTAAACGAATTAATAATTTTAACCCCCGAGGGTTAAATGCTGATGGCCGAAATGGCGGCAGCGTTTGGAGGTGGGGTGGGAACCGATGGATGATACGGGTTGACGTACCTTTTGGAATGGTCAATATAACAGTTTCTGATGCCATGCTCCAGCGAAACGGGAACATAAATATAACTGTAATGGATATCCGTGTAACGATAATCGGTGTATTTCAACAAGTTTTTGGAATCGCCCTCTGAACCATGTTCCTGCTCTAAATCGAGGATCATTGGTTTGATACTGCACTTATCCATACACATAAATAAAGGCGCGGCAGACACGACCATCTTTGCAGCAAAGATGGTCAAGAACGCGGCTACAATAATTATGCGATATCTGTAAAGTAGCATTTAGGGTACTCTTGTTTAATTAAATTAAAGTTCGACACCAAACATACCCTAATATCGGCAAAAAAATCCATAAATTAATTAATATGCCTTTAATGAAATTAAAAAAACCAGGCGTTGTCATTTTGCACAATTCCGCAGGTGGAAAGGACCTTCAGGCAACCGCCTGATGAGATATAATATTACTTTTTCTATATCATGGGTATTTTTTACATTTATACAAATTAGTCCCTATGGATAACAAAATAGCATCACTACAAGACAAAATCAATGAGGCACTACTAGGCGGTGGCACGGCGAGAATAGAAAGCCAGCATAAAAAAGGAAAAATGACAGCGAGGGAAAGGATACACTTTCTGCTGGACGAAGGTTCTTTTGAGGAAATTGGAATGTTTGTTACCCACAGAAGTGTAGACTTTGGGATGGAAACTGAAAAGTACCCCGGTGATGGGGTAGTGACTGGTTATGGTAATATCAACGGACGGCTAACCTATGTTTTCTCGCAGGACTTCACGGTATTTGGCGGCTCATTGTCTGAAACGCATGCGGAGAAGATTTGCCGGATAATGGAACTGGCCCTGCAAAACGGTGCGCCCCTTATTGGTTTAAATGACAGTGGCGGGGCACGGATCCAGGAAGGAGTGGTTTCTTTGGGCGGTTACGCGGATATTTTTTACCGCAATGTACAGGCATCGGGGGTAATCCCCCAGTTATCGGCCATTATGGGCCCCTGTGCGGGTGGCGCGGTTTACTCGCCCGCCATTACAGATTTTATCCTGATGGTGGAACACACGTCGTACATGTTTGTGACGGGCCCGGCTGTAGTGAAAACGGTGACGCACGAAGAAGTAAGTTCTGAAGAACTGGGCGGGGCTTTTACGCACGCTACAAAATCTGGGGTGACCCATTTTTCATGTGTAAATGAACTTGACGCCATTCGTCATCTCAAAAGTTTACTGAGTTACATGCCGCAGAACTGTGAGGAAAAAGTAACCGCTTTACCTTACGGGGGTAATGATGACGAAAGTCGCCCGCTGCTCAACCAGTTGATACCGGACAACGCAAACCAGCCTTATGATGTGAGGGGAATAATTGACGAGCTTGCCGATGAAGGTACTTTTCTGGAGGTACATAAAGATTTTGCGGAAAATATAGTGGTGGGTTTTGCCCGCCTGGCAGGACGAAGCCTGGGTATAGTTGCCAATCAGCCTGCTAACCTGGCAGGTGTGCTGGACAATAACGCGTCTGTAAAGGCAGCACGTTTTGTGCGGTTTTGCGACTGCTTTAATATCCCGCTGCTTGTATTGGAAGACGTGCCGGGGTTTTTACCAGGTACGGACCAGGAATGGCATGGCATTATTACCAACGGCGCAAAGCTGCTCTACGCCTTTAGCGAGGCGACGGTTCCGCGCATTACGGTTATTACAAGAAAAGCCTATGGCGGGGCATATGATGTGATGAACTCTAAACACATTGGGGCAGACATGAACTACGCTTGGCCAACTGCCGAAATTGCTGTAATGGGCGCCAGGGGTGCGGCAGGTATTATCTTTAAAAAGGAAATCAGCATGGCGGCCGACCCGGCAGAAAAATTACTGGAAAAAGAGACGATGTATGCCGGGATATTTGCCAATCCCTACCGCGCTGCAGAACGCGGCTTTGTAGATGAAGTGATAGAACCAGCCGCTACACGCTCAAAACTAATCAAAGCTTTCAAAATGCTGGAAAATAAAGTGGTTAATAACCCACGTAAGAAACACGGAAACATTCCTTTGTAAATAAAACAATCTTGTTGTGATGCTTAGAGCCATCTTTATATATTTGTTTATCTAAACATATAAAGATGGCTAAAAAGAAAGACGATAAACAGAAACATATACCTGTTGTAAATAAGAAATCACTTGAGTTTTTTGAACAATATATAAATAACCCTTCGCCAACTGGATTTGAATACCCGGGCCAGAAATTATGGCTGGATTACCTGGCACCATACATTGATGAAAGTTTTATAGACAATTATGGTACAGCGGTAGGTATAATCAACCCTGAAGCCCCTTATAAAGTAGTAATTGAAGCACATGCGGACGAAATCTCGTGGTTTGTGAATTACATTACCAGCGATGGTTTGATCTATGTGATCAGAAACGGTGGGTCGGATCACCAGATTGCGCCTTCAAAAAGGGTAAACATCCATACAGACAAGGGCTTGGTGAAAGCCGTTTTCGGCTGGCCGGCAATCCACACACGTGGTGCGGGTGAAAAGGAAGAAGCACCTGCATTGAAAAACATATTCCTTGACTGCGGTTGTACCACTAAAGAGGAAGTAGAAAACCTGGGTGTACATGTTGGATGCGTAATTACGTATGAAGATGAATTTATGGTATTGAACGACCGTTACTATGTAGGCCGTGCACTGGATAACCGTGCGGGTGGTTTTATGATTGCGGAAGTGGCACGTTTGCTAAAAGAAAACAAACAGGAGTTGCCATTTGGCCTGTATATTGTAAACTCTGTACAGGAGGAAATAGGATTAAGGGGTGCAGAAATGATCGCTCACCGCATTAAACCGGATGTGGCCATCATTACGGATGTTACGCATGACACGTCTACGCCAATGATCAACAAGATTACACAGGGCGATCTGGCATGCGGCCGTGGACCGGTTGTATCTTACGCCCCTGCAGTACAAACAAACCTGAACAAACTGCTGATTGAAACGGCAGAAAAAAACAATATCCCTTTCCAACGCCAGGCTTCGTCACGTTCTACAGGTACGGATACGGATGCCTTTGCCTATTCTAACGGAGGTGTACCTTCTGCGCTGATCTCGCTGCCGCTGCGTTATATGCATACTACGGTGGAAATGATCCACAAGGAAGATGTTGACAATGTAATCAACCTCATCTACCATTCGCTGCTGAACATTAAAAAAGACCACGATTTTAAATACAACAAATAACATCTTATCTTCGCAGATATAAGCGTGCCTGTAAACGGGCACGCTTTTTTATAATATAGATAGACGAAGATGGGCCGGTGGCCCTCATTAACCAAATAATAACATGAAACCTACCCTATTAATACTTGCAGCTGGCATGGCTAGCCGCTATGGCAGTATGAAACAAATTGATGGATTCGGCCCTAATAACGAAACCATCATCGACTATTCCATATATGATGCGATTAAAGCCGGTTTTGGAAAAGTTGTATTTATCATTAAAGAAGATTTTGTAGATAATTTCAAAGCTATATTTGAGCAGAAACTCCATGGTAAAATTGAAACCGACTATGTATTCCAGAATTTTGACCTGCAGCAGTTTGGTATTGATATAGAAATTGAAAGGGCCAAACCCTGGGGCACGGGACATGCCATACTTGCTGCCCGCCACGCCATTAAGGAACCTTTCTGCGTCATTAACGCTGATGATTTTTACGGTCTTGACGCCTTTGAAAAAATGGTGAAGTTTTTAACAGAGGAAGTAACCGGCAGCAATTATTCTATGATTGGTTATGAGGTGGTGAAAACCTTATCTGATTTTGGCGCAGTATCACGCGGGGTATGCAAAGTGAGCCATGATGGCTACCTAGAAGAAATTATTGAACGCACCAAAGTGCTTAGGGATGGTGAGGCTGTGATTTATGAAGAGGACGGAAAAGAATACCCACTGGCGCTCGATACACGTGTATCCATGAACTTTTGGGGTTTTACACCTGAAGTATTTAAATTAGCTAAAGAACTCTTTGTAGAGTTTGCCATGGCACATCAGCATGATCCGAAGTCAGAATTCTATATCCCTATTGTGGTAGAAACACTGCTGAACTCTGAAAAAGCAGATTTTAAGGTGGTACCTACGGACAGCAAATGGTTTGGTGTGACATATAAGGAAGATAAACCAATTGTACAGGACAGCATAGACCAACTGATACAGGAAGGGATTTACCCGGCCAGCTTATGGGATTAAGCTAAATTCACGGATAAATAAAAAGGGGCTGAAAAATTAATTTCAGCCCCTTTTTCTATGATCTGTTAACGATTATTTTTTATCGTCTTTTACTTCTTCGAAGTCAACATCAGTCACGTTATCACCACCTTCTGGAGTTTGTCCGTTAGCAGGTTGTTCAGCAGCACCTGCAGGGGCTCCGTCCTGACCAGCTTTGTACATTTCTTCAGAAGCAGCATTCCATGCAGCTTGTAATTCTTCCTGAGCAGCATCAATATCAGCAAAGTTTCTTGAAGCATGTGCTCCTTGTAATTTTGCCAATCCAGCTTCAATCGGTGCTTTTTTATCAGCAGAGATTTTATCGCCAAATTCTTTCAATTGTTTCTCAGTAGAGAAGATTAAAGCATCAGCACTGTTGATTTTATCAGCTTCTTCTTTAGCTACTTTATCAGCATCAGCATTTTGCTCAGCTTCTTCTTTCATCCTTTTGATTTCTTCATCAGTTAAACCAGATGAAGCCTCAATACGAATTTTTTGCTCTTTACCTGTAGCTTTATCTTTAGCACTTACATGCAGGATACCGTTAGCATCAATATCAAATGCTACTTCTACCTGAGGAACACCACGTGGTGCTGGTGGAATACCATCCAGAATGAAACGGCCAATCGTACGGTTCTGAGCTGCCATTGGACGCTCTCCCTGTAAAATATGGATCTCTACTGAAGGCTGGTTATCAGCAGCTGTAGAGAAAGTTTCTGCTTTCTTAGAAGGAATAGTAGTATTGGCTTCAATCAGTTTAGTCATTACACCACCCATAGTCTCAATACCTAATGAAAGAGGGGTTACATCTAATAATAAAACGTCTTTAACTTCACCTGTTAATACACCACCCTGGATTGCAGCACCAATAGCTACCACCTCATCAGGGTTAACACCTTTAGAAGGATCTTTACCGAAGAATGCTTTTACAGCTTCCTGAATAGCAGGAATACGTGTAGAACCACCTACTAAAATGATCTCATCAATATCAGTTGTTTTTAAACCAGCATTTTTCAATGCAGATTTACATGGCTCAATGGTACGTTTAATTAAATCAGCAGCCAATTGCTCAAATTTAGCACGGCTTAAAGTTCTAACTAAGTGTTTTGGTCCACTTGCATCAGCAGTAATATATGGAAGGTTAACTTCAGTTGACGTTGTGCTTGATAATTCAATTTTCGCTTTTTCAGCAGCTTCTTTCAAACGTTGTAATGCCATTGGATCCTGTGCAAGGTCCATACCATTTTCGTTCTTAAATTCAGCAGCCAACCAGTCAATAATAATGTGGTCAAAGTCATCACCACCTAAGTGTGTATCACCGTCAGTAGATTTTACTTCAAATACACCATCACCCAGTTCAAGTACAGAAACGTCATGTGTACCACCACCACAGTCAAACACAACGATTTTCATGTCTTTGTGTGCTTTATCAAGACCGTAAGCCAATGCAGCTGCAGTTGGCTCGTTGATAATACGTTTAACTGTTAAACCAGCAATTTCACCAGCTTCTTTAGTTGCCTGACGTTGTGCATCATTGAAATAAGCTGGAACAGTAATAACCGCTTCAGTAACTTCCTGACCTAAAAAGTCTTCCGCAGTTTTTTTCATTTTTTGCAAGATCATTGCAGAAATTTCCTGTGGAGTATATTTACGATCATCAATTTCAACCCTTGGAGTGTTGTTATCACCCTTAATCACTTTGTAAGGTACACGGCCAGCTTCTTTAGAAACCTCAGCAAAGCTGCTGCCCATAAAGCGCTTAATCGAATAAATTGTTTTTGTTGGGTTAGTGATTGCCTGACGTTTTGCAGAATCACCTACTTTACGCTCACCATTTTCTGCAAAAGCAACAATGGATGGCGTTGTACGTTTACCCTCACTGTTGGCTATAACTACAGGTTCGTTACCTTCCATTACGGCTACGCAAGAGTTTGTTGTTCCTAAGTCTATACCAATAATTTTTGACATGCTATTTTATCTTTGTTTAGTTATGAATTCTTTTTCTTACTTCTATTTATCAAGCAATGTGCCAATTGGCATTTGGCAGGGTAAACAGGACATGTATTTTAGTTTTCGGTTAAAATGTAAATAAAAACCTTTTCTGGTTATGACAGGTTGTCATAATTACGCTTCGCTTTGGCAATAAACCTCTTACAGTCCAAGTAATTTCTCCAGATGATGGTATCCAATACCGAAATATGCCTTTGTTTTTTTGATTTTGTCGAGTATTTCGGATTGCCCGCTTACCGCTCCTTTGATTTTACTACCGGTGATGAGCACATTTTTAGGGGTATTGGCTTCTGAAATAAATTCAAATACTTTGGTCTTATAGCCAAAGTATTCAAGGATAAGTGCCCTGATGCCATCGGTTATCATGACTGCCTGCCGCTCCATAAAAATGCCATGTTTGGTTAAAAAGTCGAGCTCATTTGCGGCTTTCCCTTTTTCCATTTCATTTCTGATCTGTTTGTGGCAGCACGGGGCCACAACAATCAGCTCTGCCCCTGCGCTGATCCCTTTAAAAATTGCATCATCGGTTGCGGTATCGCAGGCGTGCAGAGCAATTAGCACGTCAATATTTTCGGCCGCATAAGCGTCAATGGATCCTTCTTCAAACCTTAGCCTGCTGAAACCCGATTCCTGTGCGATGCGGTTACACAGCTCAACGAGGTCTGGCCTGAACTCTACCCCGGTTACATTGACTTCCTGTTTCAATACGTTCTGCAGGTAATCGTACAAAGCGAAAGTAAGGTATCCCTTACCAGAACCCATATCTGCAATATTCTTTAGCTTACCCGTGGGCAATGCTTTGAGCAAGGGATCCAATAAGGCCACATACTGATTAATCTGCTTGTATTTGTCCTGCGCATTTTTGTAAACCACACCGTCCTTGTCGGTAATCCGCAACTCACGCAGATAGGGTTTTTCAATTGCGGGCAGCAACCTTGCCTTTTCTTTGTCGTGGCTGATCTTAATCGGCAATTCCATACTTGCCTTGTTTTGGTTTAAGAAGTAACCTTTGGTCTGGTGAAAAGACAATACGAGGTCATGCGTAGCAGTAAAACACGTACAGTTACGGAAACCGCATGCAAGGGAAGAAAAGATAAGGTCGGTCCCCTCCTGATAAGTATAGTTCTTTACGATATCACGTGTTTTATACCTATAAGTAAAAGCAAGAGCCGGCAGTCTTTTCACCACTACCATCTTCACGTAGATATTCTTCAGGTCGGCTTCTCTCCCATGGTAACCGGCAAGGGTAACTTTAATAAAGGTACCATCGTTGAGCGCGGTGGTAATGAGGTGCCTGAACTCCCCCAGGATTTCCTGACTTGACATATGCTAAATATTAACGGGTACAAATAAAAAAATGCCTTTCCGTATTACAGAAAGGCATTCTTTGAACGAAGATTAAAAAATTATTCTCCTTTTTTATCATTGGCTTCTTCAGCAGCAGGTGCCTCAGGAGTAGCCTCTTCAGCTGCAGGTGCTTCTTCGGTAGCAACCACTTCTTCAGCAGCAACTTCAGTAGTACGCGCAGGTGCGTCAGCTTTTTTTGCTCTAGTTCTTCCACGACGGGTGGTTTTCTTTTCAGCAGCCTCTGTATCTACACCGTAAACTTCGTTGTAATCTACCAATTCAATTAATGCCATCTCAGCATTATCACCTAAACGATTGTTTAACTTAATAATCCTGGTATAACCACCCGGACGGTTAGCTACTTTAGCAGCTACGTCACGGAACAATTCAGTTACTGAATCTTTATCCTGTAAGTAACTAAATACGATACGACGTGAATGCGTAGTATCCAATTTAGATTTAGTGATCAGGGGCTCAACATACATACGCAACGCTTTTGCTTTAGCTAATGTTGTAGAGATCCTTTTGTGTTTGATCAATGATGAGGCCATGTTAGCCAACATCGCTTTACGATGGGAGTCAGTTCTGCCTAAGTGGTTGTTTTTTTTACCGTGTCTCA